>Ga0209629_10000808_pt1 | contig 18256 bp, 14 predicted proteins | sample TergutCu122P5_FD_187286 | JGI IMG/M metagenome (GOLD analysis project Ga0209629, IMG submission 187286) | Cubitermes ugandensis P5 segment gut microbial communities from Kakamega Forest, Kenya - Cu122 P5 (SPAdes) (version 2) | ecosystem: Host-associated > Arthropoda: Insects > Digestive system...
CCCCCAACATACACACACACATATACATACACATACATACATATAGGTATAATATAAATATGGGAACATTTGTATTGATAAGTACAGTAAAATGGATGACTCGTGACGGCTCAAAATTATGTTTCCAGCAACTTGAATTCCTGCAGTAAATGCAAATTTAACTTAGAACTCTCTTGTGAAATGTTTTAGGTGAACTTGGACGTGCAGCAGTTCAAGCATGATGAGCTTACAGTGAAGACAGTAAACAACTTTGTAGTTGTAGAGGGGAAACATGAAGAGCGACAGGATGAGCATGGATTTATTTCTCGACAGTTCCAGCGTCGTTACATGCTTCCCAATGATGTTGAAGCTGACACCATAGTGTCACAGCTTTCATCAGATGGGGTTCTTACTATTTTTGCACCAAAGAAGGCTCTGCCTGCAACTGATGGGGAAAGAATTGTACCAATTTGTCACACCCAGACCCCAGCACTGAAGGTAGAAATACCCAAGGCAGATAAGACTCAGAATATAGAGTCCTAAGCAGTGTTGGCTGAGCCATAGAATCTTTTCACTCTTTGTACATATATAAAACTTACATAATCTTTCAATGACTGTCATTTTATGGTGCCAAGGGTCCTTGGTATGTTATGTGTAGTATTGTAATGAATGGAAATTTTGGATTTAAAAATTGAAACTCGCTTAACACTGATTGCAAGGGATTTGGTTAACAAGTTTAGCAAGTCAGCAAGCTCAGCATTCCATGAAGTGTGTACGTTTGTATTGTTACACATTAACTACCAAGTTGTGAAAACATTAATGTATGTAAGATGGGGATCAGCACCTTACTGTATACTGTATGTTATGAAACATTAATTTACCTAGCTGTTGAGTGCTAGTTACCAAATAGTGTACTCAGCAGAAAAATGCAAACGTAAGCCAATTCGCTCAATATAACCCAAGGGAACAAAAATTAGGATGAGACTCACTTGACAGAAGGCTGTTAACGAAATTTGGTTATTCACGATGAGGCTCTTGGCATAGTGTTCCGTGTGAGCAGTACCATGCGCACAGACTGCATCTTGTTTTTTGTCACACAAGGCAAGTTGCACTGAGTATCTTGAGAATTGTGATTGCATACTTTTTAGATGCAAGTGAGCAGTTTCGGTCTATTTGAGCTATTGATTTGAAATTCCAAATTGACGTGTTGGGTTATATTGAGTGACGTAAAGGCAAATACTCTAACTCATTATAACTTCAAGGAATTCCAATTTATTTATTAAACTTGCATAATAAATTTACAGTTTAATTGATTTTTTTATTGGCAAATTGGTATCTACAACCTAATCATATGCCCTGGATATCTGACAGATAACCACGGTACAAAGAATAGAATAAGTTCCGTTAAGTGGAGTGTACGATATTGTGGTTTATCCATTTACCACTTTAATAATATCAAAGACGGATTGGTGGCAGCAAGTAAATCGTAGATCTAGCAGCAAGGTTAAAATAGATCACAGTACCCTTCCCTGTAGCGTCTCTGTTAGTGAAGCTAGAAAGGAATCGGTTAATACTACATCAGCAGGGATGTAACATCCTGGTGGTCATTACAGTATATTGCCTTGGCCATTCCATTTTAAGGATTTTGTTCTTTGTGTTAAACATTATATAACTTGAGTCTGTAGTAAATGTGAAACATGTAAGACAAATGATATAGGATTGAATATGTTCATTAAAACTCTGTGAATTACTTTTGTGTTTTGTCATTTGAGTGCATGGTTGTGCCTTTTTGTGGTGTTCCATTTTGTTATTCCTAAGCAGTTCCTTGTACAAAACCCTTTTGATGCCCCTCAAAAAATTGGGAAGCATAGTGTTGTTGTATTTGTACTTCACCATTGAGCATGGATACCAGCGGAAAGGGTAAGACTTGCAATGGGTGGGTATGGAGAAGAACATTTTTATGTTGCAAAATAATACTGTTACCATTAGAGTGGCATAATGTCAATTGCCAATGGTGATACATGTGCAAGGTTTTTGGAAAGTACTGTCCTCATCTGACATGAACATAGATCCTGCTTCAGGTATAGGTCTGAGAGTTTCACTTGGAAAACCAAAGAAATTGAATGAACATTCTGTGAGATCCAAGCAACTGAAAAATTGTGTTACCTGTGCATTACTTCTACTGCTGCTTCAACCATAGAACTATACATGTTAACAAATAAATTAAACCAGTTAATTTTTAAAGTACAGTACGGTCTCGTTTTACAACGGTTACATTCTCGAATATTTGGTTGTAAATCGAATCTTCATAAAATGTGTACTATTTAAATGGTTTAAAGTAAGATAGTTTCATGGGCCAAACAAATTAGTCAATTTTATAATTTACAATATTTCTGTACATTATGACATAATTTTAATTTAATGAATTAGGTACATAGAAAATTAGAGAGATAATTAAAAAAATCGAATCACTTTTTATTTTGTTGAAGAAGGCCCAGGCCATGGTTCAGAAGACATCAGGAAAGACTGTAATGCCAACTGTTTTGATTTTTTCTTCTTTTCTGTCTTTTTGATGGACGTCATTGATAATAAAATTGCAATCAACTCAAAAGAACTGCACTAATATACAAAAAGAAGAAACATGCGCACCAGAAGAGAGCTGGAACCGCATTAGGTAGAGAAAGGCCACTTGAGTTGTGACATTGATGCACAACAAGAACAAGTTAATGGTACATATGTGTATAGTCAAAAACACAACTATATTCCTTATAGTACGTTTACTATTACTAAGGTACAACTACATGTTTCGGCCATCAATGTTGGCCATCTTCAGGTTTCACATGAAGCACTTAATGATAAGCTATATCTACACGTGAGTGGGGGGTTTACAGTTTGTGGGGTGGGGTGGGTGCGAGATCTTGTTTTGTGTTTGTAGAAGGGGTGTGGATCGGGTCTGTTTAGGGGGTGTTGTTAAAATATCGTTCATGTCTACTACTAACTATATCTAACTTGTTCTTGTTATTTGACAACACAACGGGGATGATGCACCTCAAGATTGATGCACAAGTCGGGAGTGCTCGGCCCAACTCGACAAGGGTCGTGAAAGTGAATTGTAAAATGAACTGTCGCAAAACGAGACCCTACTGTACGTGTATTGCATCTGTTCCATTCTTCCCTTGCCTCAAACATTTAAGTATAAAAACTAGTTTCATCACCACAGTTTACACTCTGTAACTAGGCAATCAAGATTTGATTCCTACATAAAAAAAAAAAAAAAGGAGGAACTTTCTGTGAGGATAAAGCAGCACGGATGTGAAAACGACCAACTCAATTCATTGATGGAATTGAAAACCCTCAGATAAAATGGTACCTCTGCTGCATCATTTATATACATGGCATGGTGTATAATTAAATGAAGGGGCAACTTGGCTTTACACACAGGCTTAATGTAAGGGATGTTCAATCATTTTCTAGCCTGTGAGTTTTGTGCTACCATTATCATTTTTGGTAGGAAGAATAATGTGAAACAGATGATACAAGAAGTCAGTCAGGTGCTATAGTGCATATAAAATTAATGTGCAATGGAAACTTTGCCCAATGAAGTACTCAGTGTGATTTGGTATTTATGGACAAAGCATATTTCTGCATGGAATTGCATCACCAATTGACAGAAGTGTCTGGTGAAGGCATAATGAGACTGCAATATTTCAGATAATGATGCAGAGTTTGAAAACTGTGAAATGGGCATCCATGATAATCATGACACCAATCTGGACTGTCCACCCTATAATGATGACCTTGCCCCATCAATTATTATCATTTTTTTGGCTGCCAATTCTGCAATTTTGAGAAAGCAGAAATGGCTTTTCATAAATATTTTCAAATGCAAAAGCCCAATTTCTAGCATGACTGAATTTTAAAATTATGTTAAGATATGATGAATGCATTGATGAGCACAGGGATTATGGTGAAAACAAATGATACTTCATTGAAAAGAATGGGTTACGTTTAGCATAATGATTCCACTAACTTTTATGACCTATGGAAACAATTTTTAAAACATCTGTGATGTTCAACCCCATACGTATTGAGAAACTAGTAAACTATGAAACAAACATCACAAAACTTTGATACTTACACGCCTAATGTTTAGAAAAAGTGGCAGCGGTGGGATTCGAACCCACGCCCCCGAAAGGACTGGTGCCTTAAACCAGCGCCTTAGACCGCTCGGCCACGCTACCTACCATTACAAAAGTCCTCTGTCTTCACACACCCTTTAGGAACATGGATCAGTTTAAAAATGTGCCGCCAAGCAGCGGACTAACTTCTGAAATCTTAAGCGGTGTGTGTGTATGTTGATGGTAGATTACCAACGCGCAACATTGACCCTTGAAGATGGGACTGATTGCCTGTCGCGAAACATCGGTAACCGGCTACTAACGTACGCTGCATAATATCCATAGCTTGTCCCTGCGGACGTTTTAAAACGGACGAAAAACGCTCGTGGGCGCGTGCTAATACTTCGTTTCAGTTCTCACCATCTTGCCGCCCGTGCTAACTACACTTAATTCCTGGATAACTTTAATACTTTTTAGACCTACCAGTCAACAGCAATTAATCCATCTACCCACTTGTATTTCGGAATTATCTCCTGCACATAGCACATATCATTCTTTCCCTTGCCTTCCTTTATGATTTATGCCAATGTGTGACTTTGCATATGATTTGTGACTACATATTTCAAACAGGAATCCTTTTTCCGATTTTGCAACGTTGTGGAAAGATCGTAAGCACCCCACCATGCGTAAAGTTATAACTACAGATAACTCGTATTCTTGGTGCAATGCCTACAAATCCTTCATTATACAGATAACAATTACAGCTTATCATCATATTATTAAATCAAGTGACAAAACAGAATTTCTTCTACCTAGAAAATATTTGTTACACACCTAACTTCACGGATTAGCCGCGCTTGACGCATAATATGAACACGGATTAAACAGTCAGTAGATGCTGCCAATACACTTCATATCGAATCGTGTGATATTGGCCATCCTGTTCGATGGTATTGATGAAAATTGTATGTGTAGGTGGTACGATCAACTCTGATCTATGCGATCAACCATTTCGTTCATTCTTGTGTTGTAATACGTGTTAGTAGACCCATAGTCGTGATGTAAGTACAACGTTTCAAGTAAGACGTGAGTATACTGCTATTTTATGCGGAGGTGACAGGTGTTGTTGTAACGCGTTATTTTAGGCATGAGTTGTAAGGAAGAAAATATGGATGCCATAAACTCCTGCGTATATACTCATGAAGGACAAGGATCAGAGAAGCATCATTTCCTGCTCAGTTTTTGAAGTGCGGGTGCTTTTGCAGTGTGCATAACGGTGCAAAATAATTTCGTTGTAGTTTGCACCTAGCAGTGTCAAGACTTTTTTAATGAAGATATATTTGTTGGGTGAAGTTGCTTAATGGGTTACAGGCTTGGACCCATGCATTATCTGCTTCAGTCTTGTATGTAGTTCATTGACTTAATAAAAGACTAAGTAAAGATTTTGATGTCAGTGTGAACGTACACGATCATAATTGGTGACTTCTTTTGGCAGTGTACAGTTGCAAGAGACTGGAAACTGAAATACAGTCATATTGCTTGTGGTTTATTGTGGATCATTTTTACAGAAACGTTGCTGCGTATTACGTCCAGTGATAACATTTTACTACAAAGTGGACAAAATGGGAGATAAATGCCAAAACCAGCAGCTTACCAACCCATGGCAGTATCCTCCACCATATGGAATTTATGCCCCATATGCCAAGTAAGAATTTAAATGTTATAATATTGAAGTATGAGTTATAATTTAATGTAGATAGGATTTTTATATGCCAAGAATATCTAGACTGGGTTAAATGCACATTGTTCTTGTATGTGCAAGATTTGCATTTAAAGCACAGGATATACATCCTAAATCAGTACCTGCTCATACTACATGCAAACCCTCTTAATAAATCTGCAACACCTGTGTACTGAGTTAGTTGACAGATTTCACCACTACATAAGCACAACACAGTCATTGTCCTGGAGTTTTTGCACAACTCTTAATTTGTGTGGTGTCATATGCAGTTGTATGGCTGTGTATGCAGATGATTTATTGATACACCAGTTTCGTGGGATAACAGTCATAAAGATTTTCATGCAGATGCGTTTATTCTTGCTCCAATTTAATCTCATATTTATTTTGAAAGAATGTGCTAGGTTTGCTGGCACTTCCACATTAAACATTTTGTTTGAAATTTGTTTACCTCTTAATGCATTGTTGATTTTGAAGAAATTAAAACACCAGAAAGCTATTTCAAAATTTGCTGCAGCACTTCTCAGTGGAATTCTACCTTGTATAGGTTTCCACACTAAGAGGCTTATGCCTTAAATCATATTCTCAAACTGCTGGTGATGCGGTTTAACTGAAAATGCTGTTACCAGACTACTGGGAGTGACTAATATAGAGCTGACACTGTGGGTGTGACATTGAAGTGCCATGCTATAACAGCAGCATAATAGTTGACATCTTTTTTGTTCATCTGTTCATATTCATATTTAAAGTGCATGTTTCAGAATCAGCTTGATAGTTTTCATTGTTTATTTTACATGTGGTGATGCAAGTCTGAACTCTTTATTCTTAGACATTTTGTTTTAGAAAAAGGGTTAATTGTTACTTCATTATAGACAGCCATCATTTTCATCTGATGTATTATACAGGGTTAAGTTTATATGTTAAAACAGGGTTAAGTTTATATGTTAAAACAACAACATTGTGTTTTGAATGTGCCTGTAATGTTTGATGTGATTTGGTGGTTATATGAATGCTGTTTGAGTAATAAATTAGAGTTCTATTAAATGGCTTCATTTAAATTTATGTTCACATTACCTGCTGGAGTTCACTGACTAAGGAGAAGGTAGTTTCTCTATATATTGCATTTGCACTGTTCCTAATGTGTTGTGTTTCATTATAGTCAACCTTATGGACACAGTGGATATGGCCATCCAGGGCAGTATTTTTATGGCTATTCAGTAAGTAACTTACAAATGTATTTTACAAAACATTACAAGTACAGTATATTGTTGGTACTGATACTCTTGGAACATATTTTTGGAGTGTAAATTTATTTCTTAATTATGGTTTTAAATGAGTCTTAGGTAATGTCCATTGTATATTGTGTATATTGGATACTATTTATAATGTCCAAGCTGTGACAGAAACCATTTGCTTGTGATGTCATAATGTGTTTGTCATTACAGGGTATGGGTTTTAATCCAAATAGCCCACAAGCTCCAAGTGGGCCACATAATCAGAATATCCCTCACATGCAGGGTATGAACCATGTGATGTCCAGCAAGTCCTTCCCTTCGGGTATGTAGACAAAATGATAGTTTGGAAGCTGTGGTTGGAGTTGAGAGTGTTGCTATTTTGCAATAATTTCTGTTTATTTGCAGACTATGGCCAACAGAATAATGTCGGTCCAAATAATCAACCAGATTCAAGTGAGAAGAAACCAGGTGATCAAAATGAGTTACCACCACTTCCTCCTGGACCACCCCCGCCTCTTAGTGGACACAGTTGTCCACCTCCTACACCACCTGGTACTTCTCCTCTTAGGGTACAGTTCTATGGCCAAACTAATAATAGTAAGTATTGAAACCTTATTGAGTAAATTTTGAAATTTTTTATGTGTAGAACATTACTCATGTGTACTTAAAGATTTAATTAAAATAGGCATTATTATTATTATTGTTATTATTATTCAGCCCTTGGGCCGGTTTGGGCAGGAACCAGAGTCCAGCCAGGCGACCGGTATGGATCTGGTATGCTGCATCCTGGGCAAGTTATTAGGGGTAGTTTGCCATTGCTTTCCCCCACGTTTAGATGTTCCCACTTTTGCCACCAGGTGCCTCCACGTCCGCAATGACGTGAGAGATCCTAGCAGCAAAAGGTGGAACAATGGGCGAGAAAGGTTGTCTGGTAATTTTGCCTATGTGGCATCTCTATTCACGCCATTAGGGATTTTACATGCCGCAAATCTGCGACATGGGACTGACGGCTTTACTTCCTCTCCGAAGGAAGGCGTGCTGAGGATTTTTTCACCCTTAAAAATTCGACAGCTTTGGCAGGGTTTGAACCCGCGAACTTGGGTACTGAAGGCCAGTACGCTACCCCTAGACCACCAAAGCCATTTGCATCATACCTGGATGGAATATTTTAGTCACTGATTGTGTAAGCTACAGGCTGGACAACTGAGGAATCATGGGAGGGAGATTTTTCTGTGCCCCACAGTATTCAGATGGCAGTAATGCCAACTCAGATCAGGGTTTGTGGTAGTGCATGTCATTAATGCAGTTTTTTTTGGCACAGTATAACTTTTAGTAATATCGTATTTAACAATTGCGTCCATCAACCTAACAGTTGTGTACAAGTGGGGAGGCAGTGTCAAGTCAGTTATCTACAGTAGAGTTTCTTTTTCCTGGAAGTTGTACTTTGGCAGTTGAGCAAAATCTCTCATATCTGGATGTTTCAGCATCGATAACATCCAGTAGGCCTACACATAGTGTTTCTGTGATTTTATCTTGTGTTATCTGGGCTTCATTGAGCCATTTGAGCTATTATGATGGCTTCAAAAGAACCTATGGTGGGTAAACAAGGTTCTGTTTGCAAGAAGAAACACACAATATGAACAGTTCCTCAGACACTTGAAATAATTTGGAGGCACAAGTGCTGCAGTGTAATTATGGCAGCATACAACAACAGATCATCAGCCATCTACAATATAAAGAGACAGAAAGACCAGTTACAGTCCTTTATGGCATCAAGTGACAGTGTGAAGGACTTTCTAAAGTGATATACATGAAACAGCCTTATGACAAGGTGCTTTATCAGTGATTTACAGCAGTGCATTCCAAAGGAGAACTCATGACTGGGCCTATAATTGAAAGACCTCAATCTTTTTCTGATGTAATCAAAATAACTTACAAGTGAGCATTCTCCAGTGGCTGGCAGCAAAATTTTAAAGATTGTCATGGCATTGGAGAGCTGAATATTAGTGGTGAAGTGCTGTCTACTGATGATGAATCTGCAGAACAGTACAATGAACTATTCTACAGGGTGAGGCATAAGTCGGTTAACACCCCTTTATCCCACGAATGGCTTGTCGTACGCACCTGGCCTGCAGTATATAGTGGTTGGGGGTAAAGCGTATACTGCGAGCCAGGTGCGTATGACAAGCCGTTCGTGGGATAAAGGGGTGTTAACCGACTTATGCCACACCCGGGTGTTAACCGACTTATGCCTCACCCTGTATAATCTTCTGGAATAGCATGAATTATTTCCAACCAAGATTTATAGTGTTGATGAAACTTGACTCCTTTGGCAATGTTTGCCCAACAGCATTTCAGCTGGTGAAAGTGAAAAGCATGCTAAAGGTTTCAAATTACATAAAAAGAGAATAACAGTTCTTGTATGTGCTGATGAAGATGGAAGCTGTAAGTTGAAATTTTTGTGGTTAAGTCAAGAAACCGAAGTATTATAAGACTGCTGCTTGCCTTCCTGACGTCTGTGGTAGTCAAGGGCATGAATGGATGACTGCAGAACTTTTCAGACCAGTTCTTTAACCATTTTTTTGCCAGCAGTCAAGAAAAACTTAAAAAGGCAAGGTTTGCCTGAAGACGACAAGGCTGTATTCTAGTTGGGTAATTGCAGGGCATGTCAGTCACCTTAAGAATCTCTTTGTGATAACATCTTTGCAGTATAGCTGCCTGCAATTATAATATTTTTCCTTCAACCTCTGGATCAAGGTGTCATTCCGAATTACAGGCAATTTTATAGAGGGATTTTGTTTGAAAGTTTGTGAATTTTGTCTGCAGTGTTCTTAATTCCAGGCTCTTAATATGAAGGATACTATTTGTACTACTGCTTGGGCATGAAAGGATGTTAAGTCTAATACCCTGAGGAAAGCAGCGGGAAAACTGGCTGGCTTCCATGTTTCTGGATGGCACTTTAGGTGAAAAATTTGAAAGCTTCATCATTGGAAGAAGGTCTGCATAAGAATTTTAGATATTCTTTCAGATACTCCAGGTGCAAATCCCATTAGCAGGCTTACTTACAATGATGTCAAGGACTGGATTGATGCTGATGAGAGCAAACCTGTTGTGGAAGCATTCACTGACGAACAATTAATCAAGTGTTGTAAACTCAGAAATGACTTCAGTATTAGAAAAGTATGAGGAAGAAGAAGAAGAAGAAGAAGAAGAGCCCAAATACTGTAAAAAAGCAAGCTTCTTGGTTTATTTTGAAATTTATAGAATTTGCAGAATCCAACAGCATTTATGCTGTGGCAGAGATAATGAATCTGCACATAATTCTCAATGCATGAAACCAGAGAAAAGCATCATCATTTAAATCTGAGGGGCATGTACAACAAGGCCTCCAAGAGTGTCTTTACATTGATTTGTGGTATCTCCTAACCCTTTGTCTTCTATTCCATCAACTTCCTCAGCTATGAAGATTCCTGATCCACAGGCTCCTGTTCTTTCAGCATTCCTGGTAGAAACTGATGAGATTACAGAAAACACAGAAGGGGACCCTGATGCCCCTGAACCAGCAGCTGAAGAGACAAGATTACCTATGAACCTACAGCAGTGTAGGCCCTGTTTGATAAATAGGCACCTTTCCAGTGCCATGGGTGCTGAATTAAAGGAATTCTGCTGTACCAAATAGAAATAAGTTAAAACACTAGCCAGTGAACAGATTTTTAGGCCTAAAGTGGCAGTTTATACTATCACCAGATTTGATTAGATTTTTGAAAATATCAGTTTGCATTTTCACATAACTAAGGTTCACAAATTTAGCCATCTCTGCTTATGCATGAATGATTTGTTAATGTGAAGGACTTAAGAGGTATGAATGTCAAATACAGTCATTAGTTTCCTTTTGTATGTGTCAAAATTATTTTGCAAGTGTCAGTATTTCATTTTTTGCCAGGTTATTTGGGAATGATTATGATATGTTAATTGTACTTTGTTTTTTAATGTTCTTAAATACTTCTCCTTTTATGAAAGTTGGTTATACTTGTAATTGGTGTGGTGTGTTACAGCTTATAACCCAGTGAAGTTTAATCTTGCCAATAAGAAGACTGGTCTTGGTTTCAAACCATTCGGCAGTGGTGGTGGGAACAAGAAGAAACGCAAAAAGAATAAGAATAACCAATTCAACAATAGCTTTAACAATTCCATGGTCGGGAATACTCAGTTGTTTTCACATCCACCTCCCCTCCCACCAGAAGTTGCCCCACCTCCCTTTCCACCACTTCCACCACTTCCTCAAGAACCAGCTCCACCTGCCCCTCCAAGTGAAGACCCACCCCAAGATGATGCAATGGACGCAGCACATGTAATGAAGTCTTTGGAAACGAGTCTTGATACACCATTTTCTGTCATAACAAAGACACTGGAGGAGCGTGCCTCAGTTGCTGTGAACAATTCAGAAGCCCAGCAGAAAACTTCAGCTCCTGCCACACATTTCAATCCATCTGGTGACTGGCCAGAAAGCCTCAAGTAAGTAATAAACCCCAACAGACTTGGAAGATTGGTAATACACAGTAATGAATTTTGAGTCTTGAGATGTTCGTTTTCTGGTTTCCTTATTGCTTTCTTTGTCTTCATAAGATGTAGTACCTTTGATGATGCTGTGTGGCAGTCATTTCACTTTTTTTTTCTACTGAATTCCAGAAGTAAGTGACATGTCTGGCAGAATTTCATTCTATGACCATCTTATGGCAAACAGTTCTGTTGTGATTATTAGTGATTTGAAATTTTACTTAATTCATTCAGGCCCACATTGTGTCCCTAAACATGCATACTTGCTTTATTGTCATTTCAACATGAATGTGTATAGATGCTAATCTACTATCATGACATGCATCTTGAAGTCATGAGTCATGACTATTCAGAATGCTCTTTGATAACACTGTGTTCTTGATAATGAAGTGCGGGCCGTTATTGTATTCTTTCTTTGTTGTATATCTTCCATTATTGTATTTTTTGTTTGTTGCATAACCTCCCAAGGATGGCCAAAAAAAGGCTGAAACATGTAGGAGGATTGCCACATGTTTGTATCTGTTGTATCTAATCATAGTGCTGTTGTTGGAATATATATGATGATACATTATCATCTTTACCGTATCTTACAAGTAAAAGTTCATTGATCTTCAGATCACAGATTTAAGTGACTACTCTGCAGTTTCTCTGTCAATCATGCTACCTGGGATTCCCTTCAGATCCTACAGGCAGGTGCTGGGATTGTATCTGACTGCTTCCACATTTCTTTATTCTTCATTCATTTATCTTATCGTTTGACACAGTATAACATAACGTGTTTGAAAAAAATGTGGTTAAGTGACCCAGGAGCCAGGTCAATCTTCATCCAGGTAAATGAGCATTTGGCATCACACAGTGCTGTAGTATTGTACATTATTGTGCTTAATCCTTGACTATGTCTATTCTGACAGCAGTAATTTATCCTATTATTCTCATTCCCCTGGCCCTTTGAATTCTGTATAATAGAAGAACCAGAGCATATTATGTGTAAAAAAAATAAGATTTTTCCACCATCTAAGATGGCTGAGTTCCTTCCCCCTGTCTAGGAGTTCTGACTTCAGATCTTGATCAGAAGGATAGTTATGTGATGTAGGTTTGCTTAGAACCTCAAGAGAAACACCAGGATACTGCCTTCCAGTAAGTAAGAGTTGCTTTTCTCAACATCCTTCCCATATGAATGCTGGTTTGGCACCATCCAGCTACATTATTGAATACCGCTTTTAAATATCATCACACTGTGTGCAATGATACTTGTTTTGTGACTGTCCAAAGAATAGAATCATGTTTTAGGGACATTCTGTGTTATATACTGTGATAATGTTAATTGCAGGAATTATGTAAATCGTTGTTACGCCAAATGTGTGGAGAATGTGGACAAGGACCAGGTAGAGATAATACTCAAGGGAAAGATTACAAGAGCAGCTAACGAAGGTTCACTTTGGATTAAGAACTGGGATAATGAGCCTCTCCCAAGGTAATACATTCACTGGCACCCCATCTTGACCTTGAAGGTTGCATTTAGATTCAAGCAATTCCGTAATGTATACACTCTTGTAATGTATGAAACTGTTCTCCTTATTTGCTATTACTGTGAGTCAAGACAAAAGGAACAATAAATTTTAAGTTGCTTCATTCCTTAATGAAATTCATAAAACTAGCCATGTTAGCTTAATCTCTATTAAGTGTCCAGCTGTGGAGTGGATGATGTGTGTTCATTTCTTAGCAGAGGCAGGGGTTGCCCTTATCTTTATGTGCAAAATGACTTTGTTGGAGACAGAGTGTTTTTTACCAGGGCAGAGAAGTGCCTTGTATATAGGGCTGATGTCTAGAATGCATATAAACAGTAGTAGTATTTTTATATGTTGCAATGGTATGGTATAGAGAGTATTTTTTATTGCCTGACTGTCCACAATAGAGCAGACAACATCATTGCTGCGTAGCGATGAGCGATGCTGCTTGCTCTGCAGTGCTCATCCCAGTAAGTGAAAAGGCTAAGGCACAGGGTAGCCTCACTTTACCTTTATTTTTTGACTTGCAAGCTTTACTTTCATTGTTGTCTGAGTGCTGAAATGTTGCTATAATGTTTGTGAATGCTAAAGTGAGTTGAGTAGATATAAATACAGGCTGCCCATAAGAAGTAAAATGTTCAAATTTTTTGCAGTATACACAGTGAAAGGAAATTTATCGAGATCAAGAAAACTTACCCGCCATCCCCTGACCTAAGCTGTTCAAGCTTGACGCCACAGAAGCAACAGTCTGGAGGACGAGGCAAGAAGTTGGGCCTGTCAGCAGCAGTGGGATCGAGGTTAGGTGTACGAAGTTACAGGAGAAGATCTCGGTCAAGAAGTAGATCAAGAACAAGGTCACGCTCTAGGTCTCCATCCCTAAGCAGGTCAAGGAGGAACAGGTCAAGGTCCAGTGACAGTTCACGCAGTCCTGCTCGTCGCAGACGAACTAGAAGGTAAATCAGAATTGGTTAAATGAGGGATTGTAAAATGGTTTTAAATCCTTCCTTTTTTTGTGGGTGAATTAGTCTTTTCACCTGGAGAAATCTAGCAACTAGAAAAATTAATAACACCTTTTATAACAAGTTATTTTATGGAATGTGAGGGGAAAGATATATTTACTAAAGTGTTGTTCAAAAGCCTCAAGAGATTGATTGAAACTAATGGATTGTGAAGGTATCAACTGGATTGAATTGATCCTTGATAGTCCCCCATGGCAGGCTTGTGGAAGTAAGAACAGAGTCATACATTTGTTTAAGAATTAATCCCTTTTTGTACATCATATTCAAAATTGATGTACATATTGCTCTCAGCCACAACAAACATTTTATTAGTCCCATCAACACATGCTACATGTTTTGGTCATACTGACCATCTTCAGGTATTCTTCTTCCTCTTGCTTGGTGCTACAACTCTGGTAGAGTCTTGGCTTTCTCGACAGTTCCTTTCCATTTGAGGCAATCTTGGACTTATGTCCATTTTATGAGTTTCATCTTCTTCAGGTCGTTCCTGACATTGTCTTCCCATCGGGACTTGGGTCTTCCTACTGGTCTTCCTGTGAATGGTTACCATTTGTGTATTTTCTTTACAATACTATATACTTTTCAAAATACCAACTTAGTGCACAATTCTTTTAATCTTCAACAATATATATGTTACACTACACTCCTCAACATGTTTCGAGCAGCATGCTGCTCGAAACATGTTGAGGAGTGTAGTGTAACATATATATTGTTGAAGATTAAAAGAATTGTGCACTAAGTTGGTATTTTGAAAAGTATATGCTATAATGCACGGTCAGAAAAACATCAAATTTTACAATACTAATTTCAGGCATTCTATTTATGTATCTTCAGGTACTGAATTCATGATTTTGAAAACTCAAAATAAAATGCATATATATTGAATTTGTGAGATCTTACAGATTGTACACTTGAATATTAAATTTTACATAGCAGTTCAAATATAGGTATTCATATATTTCCCATTGGTGGTTGTCTTATTTCTTTTGTCCACCTCTTGTTTATGTAAAGGCTGTTGAAAAGTTGTTAAAAATCATACTGTAACTCGAGTACTTCGTTGCCAGATGTATTTTTTGGGGCATTGTACATACAGAAATAGTACACATAATTTGCCTAAACACTAATACAAAAGTAACTGTTGCAGGCACAACAGACCCTTTATTGTACAGATGCCAACCAAATACATCTGGCAACAAAGTACTTGATGTATTTTTGGGGCACTGTACATACAGAAATAGTACACATAATTTGCCTAAACACTAATACAAAAGTAACTGTTGCAGGCACAACAGACCCTTTATTGTACAAATGCCAACCAAATACATCTGGCAACAAAGTACTTGAGTTACAGTATGGCTTTCACAACTTTTTAACAGCTTTTATATAAAGAAGAACCAAAAAGTAAGAAAACCACAATTGGAACATACAAATATCCCTATTTTAATTTCTACATATAATTTGATTTGTACAATTTGTGACATCTCACATATTCTATTTACATGCATTTTACTTTGAGTTTTAAATATTATGTATGTATTTAATACCTGAAGATGGTCAGCACGACTGAAATATGTAGTGTCTATTGATGGGACATAATATTTGTTGTGGTGGACAGCAATATGTATATAAATTTTCGGTAATTAGTTCAGGTAAATTTTTTTTCTTACAAATAATTGTTTCTATTGTACGATCTTTTTGATTAGTTATATAGAAACAAATGTGTGATAGGAATATGCATTAGTTGCAAGTAAATTTAAATTTTGCGTCACATCTGCTGCATAAGTTAATGAGATCAAAAGTTCATGATATAGTGTGTAACTAAATGTGGGGTCAGTCCACTCCTAAGGCCCTACCGAAAACATTCGTACCCAGTGGACTTTGTCACATTGTATTTACCTAAATAAACTTTTCACTGCTACTTCCCTTTTGTTCGCACCTTCCAAGAGGATTTTCAGTCGAAATTGTTATGATATTCCATAATTGCATATTTATGGGTTTGGTCAACCATAGGAAGCAGATAAAGTTGTGGTGTGGTGTGGTCTGTTAGTTGTTGAGAAGAGAATTAATTATTTCTCATAAATGCAATGAGAATTTGAACATGTCATGATCGTAATTTGTATGTTTCCTTATTAAGTGACAGCTCATCAAGCAGCGATGAGAATTTCAAGCCTCTCAAGGTAACAAAGAATCGAGGAGGAAGTCGGGTTACTGATAGACTTACCCTGAAAGGACGAAATGGAAACAAGAATAAGGGAAAAGGCAGACAGAACAATAAGGGGTAAGCATAGCGTCACATTAATTGTAGAAAACTGACCTGCACTTCACATTTATGATTATACTGGATGATAGTGTGATGAGATATATGTTCTGGTGCAGAGTTTGTGCTCTAGATGTGTATTCAGGAGACACTTCATTCAAACCTGAGCTAGGTTTCAGGCATAAATTTAGTTTGCAGAAAGACTTCCATTTAGAATTGAAAGTAAAGCAACAGGATTCTGAATTATCAGAGATTCCTTTTCCCAAGTCTTTTTGAACTTTTCTCTTTTCTTTCCTCTGCCCATCCAGCAGAGGTAAAACACATTCATTATTCAGAGTTAGGGGTGAAATTCTACTGCCCTATTTACTAACTTCCTATGTAAGCAAGTCTTTGTACTTAGCACACTATTCACCTTCTAGAAAGTGACATCAGATGTGGTAGCTTAATGGATTATCATTTTATCAACAGGACAAAGTCTCACTTCTATTCGGAATTTGGGCTACACAACGATGAGCTTGGCAGTTCAGAACGTCTCCAGCAACGTGCTGCAAGATTCAGTTGTAGTGTAAAGAACAATGCGGGCAGTACTCTGGGTTCACAGATTACACAGCGACGCAAGAAACCTTTAAGCTTGGTCACAACTGTAAATTCTATGAGCATCTATGAGGATCTAACTGGAGATATTGATTGGTCAGAATTTCATGTTGTAGGGACATGTCAAGATCTTGAAAAGCCCTATCTTCGACTCACTTCTGTAAGTGCATATTTTGTCTGCATGTTTCATCTACGGTATACATTTTATTTCAGTTAAACCTTGTACTGGGGGATTTGCACTGAAGGCTGTTAGTTTACCTTTATTTGGGCTCATATGAGCCTATGTGATGTGGGAGAGAATGTGCCTTGAGGGTGTTTGTGCACAGTGCAGTGAGAAGAATCCTGAGAGGGGAGAAGTGATGGGAGGCTGGAGAAAATTGCATATTTATGGGTTTGGTCAACCATAGGAAGCAGATAAAGTTGTGGTGTGGTGTGGTCTGTTAGTTGTTGAGAAGAGAATTCATTATTTGTTCCTAATGTGCACTTATTTTACTTTCAGGCCCCTGACGCATCAGTAGTACGTCCCCTAGAAGTTTTAAAAAATTCAATCAAGAAAGTGAAAGATCGTTGGTTGGAAACTCAGGATTATCACTACGTTTGTGATCAGATGAAATCCATTAGGCAAGACTTGACTGTAAGTACACACTGTCTTTTGGCAAAGAGCACTGTCCAGGGCCACACTTTCCCAGTGAAAGCGGCATTCCACCAACCCTTCTGCTGATCTTTAGACCAGAATAATCTGTTGTAATGCTGAAGTTTCTTTTTAGTGTTACACTAATAACTGTGGGTTCAGTAATTACTGTATCTGCAGGTATTTTTGTGTATATTTAAATCACTCTTTGCACCTAGTAAGTTAGTCACATGCAACTAGCAGTTTTTGTATTTGTGTTCTTCCAACTTAGTTACACTTTGTTACGTAATTTATTACACACCAACGAATGCACTGTTATATCATAATAGTCTAAAATTTTTTACATTAAAACACTTAAAATGCTCCTACATATTTCGATCCTTAGATCATCCTCAGGGAGCATATTTTGTTCCTAGCTAAAGTTAAGTGTTAAAAGTTAATTATTTTATCAAATGTTTCGGTGATGCTGCCCTTGCGGCAGCATCACCGAAACATTTGATAAAATAATTAACTTTTAATATGTAACTTTAGCTAGGAACAAAATATGCTCCCTGAGGATGATCTAAGGATCGAAACATGTAGGAGCATTTTAAGTGTTTTAATGTAAAAAATTTTAGACT
>Ga0209629_10000809_pt1 | contig 18254 bp, 14 predicted proteins | sample TergutCu122P5_FD_187286 | JGI IMG/M metagenome (GOLD analysis project Ga0209629, IMG submission 187286) | Cubitermes ugandensis P5 segment gut microbial communities from Kakamega Forest, Kenya - Cu122 P5 (SPAdes) (version 2) | ecosystem: Host-associated > Arthropoda: Insects > Digestive system...
CGGCAAATACGGCGGCCCGGCGCATGTGGCGCAGATCATCACCTACGGCACCATGAAGGCGCGCGGCGTCATCCGCGACGTTGGCCGCGCCTTGGATATTCCTTTTGCCGAGGTCGACGCCATCGCCAAACTGGTGCCGGAAAGCCTGACCATGACGCTGGAAAAGGCCCTGCGCGAAGAGCCGAGACTTGCCGAAGCCGCCGAGGCCGATCCAAGAATGGCCGAGCTTTTAAGCATCTCGAAGACCCTCGAGGGCCTGGCCCGGCACACCTCAACCCATGCCGCCGGCGTCGTCGTTTCGCCGGGGCCGATGACCGATTATCTGCCGGTCTGCCGCGGCAACAGCGACGATGAGACGATCACCCAGTATGATATGAAATATACCGAGATGACCGGCCTGATCAAATTCGACTTTTTGGGTCTGAAAACGCTGACCGTCATCGACAAGGCGCTGAAACTTATCAAATTGGGTACCGGCGACGCGCTCGACATCGACACCATCCCGCTCGACGATGCCGCCACCTTCGCACTGCTGCGCAAGGGTGACGCCCTCGGTATCTTCCAGCTTGAAAGTTCCGGCATGCGGGAATTGCTCGTGAAAATGGCGCCTGACTCGATCACCGATTTAGTAGCGCTGGTCGCGCTGTACCGCCCCGGGCCGCTCGAATCGGGCATGATCGACGACTACATCAACACCAAACATGGCCGTGATGTGGCCCATTATCCGCTGCCGCAACTGGAAGACGTGCTGGCCGAGACCTACGGCGTCATCGTCTACCAGGAGCAGGTGATGAAAATCGCCAATATTCTCGCCAGTTACAGCCTGGGCGATGCCGATAATCTGCGCCGGGCCATGGGTAAGAAGATTCCCGAAGTCATGAATGCCGAGAAGGAAAAATTCATGGCCGGCGCCTTAAAAAACGGTCATCCCGCTGACAAGGCCGAATATATCTTCGACCTGATGGCAAAATTCGCTGGCTATGGCTTCAACAAATCCCATTCCGCCGCCTACGCCCTGGTCTCATACCAAACCGCTTACTTAAAAACTCATTATCCGGCCCAATTCATGGCGGCGCTCCTGTCCTGCGACATGGGCAATACCGACAAGGTGGTGATGTACATCAGCGAATGCCGCGAACACGGCATCGAGGTACTGCCGCCGGACATCATCGAAAGCCAGAAGGATTTTTCCGTTGTCGCGGGCCGCGTCCGCTTTGGTCTGGCGGCGGTGAAAAATGTCGGCGACAGCGCTCTCGACTCGATCCTCGAAGAGCGGGAAAAATCCGGAAAATTCACCTCCTTATGTAATTTATGCAACCGCGTTGACAGCCGCCGCGTCAATTCCCGCGTTATCGAAAGCCTGATCAAATCGGGATCGTTCGATTCCTTTGGCTATAACCGCGCCCAATTGATGGCAATTTTAGATAAGGCGATGGAGCAGGCCAAGGCGGTACAGCGCGACAGCCAGAGCGGCCAGAAATCGCTGTTTGACCTGATGCCGAAAGAAGCCACGGCGCCGGCAGCGACAGAAATCGTCCCGCCGCCACTGGCCGAATGGGACGAACGACAGCGCCTCGAGTATGAAAAGGAAACCGTCGGCTTCTACATCACCGGCCATCCCTTGAAAGCGGCAATGGAGGATATAAAAACCGTCGCCGACTGCGAAATCAGGGAACTGGCCGCTTGGCCCGCCGAGCAACCGGCGCGAATCGGCGGTCTGATCCACTCGGTCAAACGCCTGAAAAGCAAAAAGGGCGACCCGATGGCCTTCATCAGCGTCGAGGATATGTATGAATCGGTCGAGGCCGTGGTCTTTCCCGAAACATACACCAGATGCCAGGCAATCCTCGAAGCCACGGAACCGGTCATCGTCGAAGGAACGGTGCAAAAGGATGAGCGCGGCGCCAAGATCATCGTCGATGACATCAACTTGATGCCGGAAGCGCGGGAAAAGCATACGCAATCGGCGGCGCTGCATCTTTATGCCGACAAAATCGACCTGGAAAAACTTGGCCAGGTGAAGAAAACCATCCACGAATTCTACGGCGCCTGCCCCTTTGCCATCACCATCAATTTTCCGGACGGCGGCCAGGTCGATGTGGCCACGGCGCCTGATGTAACCATCCGCCCCTGCCGGGAACTCGGCGAAACGCTGCGGCGGATACTCGATCATTCGGTTATTTCATATCAAAAGAAAACGCTTTCGCCACCGGCGAGGAAACAGGGCTGGAAAAAGAAAGAAGCGGCCTGATTCCGGCTGGCCGGTTCAGGCTAACCTGATGCCGCAGTCCGGGCAATGGCGCTGATCCGCTCGCCTCGGCGCACCGCAAGCCGGGCAGGCGCTGGCGCCAGCGGCATCGGCGGCCAGCACCGCTTCGGGCCGCTGATCGGGATGATCCGACAAGCCCGTACTTTGCCGGTACTGTTCGCGCAGCGCCTGTTCCGCCCTGCCCCGGTCTTCGGTCCTGACTTCCAACTGGAAGTCGGGGCCACCTCAGCCGCCGCCGCAACCGCTGACGGCGGCGATACGGTAGGCAATCCCCGCCGCCGCCAGCGTCTGGCCGCTGGCCTTCATATCGGGCAACTTGCCGGTCAGCACCGGCATGACCAGGTCGCCGGCGGCGATTTCCCGGCTCAAACGTGCCCGCTCGTCCTGATCCTTTTGCCAAGCGGAGATGCGCTCGGCGCCGCTGACCAATTCCAGACCGCAGGTGGCGCAATGGCTGATTTCCGGGCGGTATTCGCCGCCGCAGGCCGGGCAATAGCGCGATTCCGGATCAAAACTGTGGGTGTTTTCTCGATTTTTTCCGCCGGCGGTGGTAAAGAAGTTTCGCCAGAATCCCATGTTTCCCCTCCGATGCAAAAGGAGCCAATCGGGTCAGTCTACCGCCTTTCCCGTGCTGGCGCCAGCGCCGCCAAGTTGAAGGTTGAACGGCGCTGCCAGCAATGGTACTCTTTTTATAGCATGTTCTTCCTTTCGTTCCGAGCAGGCCAACCGCCGTTCAGCAATCAATACATTGTATGCAGACTTCTTCCGAGCTGTCCGCTGACAATACTGGCGCCAAGAAATTTTTTTTCGATAATCCAGCCCGCGCCGCCCTGCGCCGCGAAATCATGGCGGCGATTATCGACGGCGTGCCGTTCATGATCCTCACCGGCCCAGGCGGTGGCGGCAAAACCACGCTGATTTCGCGGCTCGCCGCGACGCTTCCCAGCATGATAAAAGATGTTTTTATAAGTCAGGCTACGGATGGCGCCCGCCGTTTCGAGGATGTGCTTCTGCGCGTCTGCCGCCGCATCGACCCGGATACATCCTGGGACAGCCATCCAAACGCCAAAGAAGCCCAGCGGATACAGGAGGAAATACGCAATTACCTGACTGAAAAAGATATTCGTATTCTGCTGATTCTCGACCAGGCGGAGCAGGCTTTTCTCGCCATGCTGGAACGGGTGCGGAAGATGCTGGATACGGTCAACGATGGCGCGGTCAGGATGCAGTTGCTCCTTGTCGGCCAGGAGAGGCTGCTCACCAACATCGAGCCGCTGCGCCTCGTGCAATTCGAGGAAATTCCAGAGCGCTATTTCACCCTGCCGCTGCTCTCGGAAGACGATCTGCCGGATTTTCTGCGCCAGTGGCGGCAAAGTGTCGCGTCTGACATCCCGGAAGAAGCGCTTTCCCAGCGTCTCTGGCGCGAGTTATGCACTGAAGCGGCGGGCAAACCGGGGGTTTTGTCGGCGCTGCTCACCGAACGGATTGACAAGTTGGCAAGCAGCAAGGCATCGGGCGGTAAAGGCGGCAAAGTCACAGGCAAGAGCGTGGCAAGCGATCGGACCAAACGGCAGTCCCAATCGAAACAGACGACAAAGCCAAGCACCTTGGTTTTGCGGAATACCTGGCAAGCCGTTCGGCAAACGCTTTCGAGTTTGTCGCCGACGACACTGCTTCGGCGCTTGGCCGGCGCCCTGCCCGCCCCACCTCACCTGCCGAAATTCCGCTGGCCACGTCCGGCGCCCCTTGCCGCCGAGCATAAGCTGATCGCCCGTGACCTGGCCAGACGCAGACGCGCCGCCTTCCGTAGGCGGTTCCGCGCCAGGCTGCGCCGCAAAAATGCCTTGTTCTGGGGCAAGCTGAACCGCGAGGTCCGGCGGTTGGGGCGAGGCATTGCCAGTATCTTCAGTAGCTTAGGTCAAATTTGTTCGCGAACGGTTGTTGCGATCTTTGCCGCGATTTTTGCCACCATGGGCGCGATTTTTCGGGCCATTGTCAGCCTGCCCTGGGGCAAAACCTGGCAGATTCCAGCGCATCTGCTGACGATCTTGGGGACGGCCATCATCAGCGCCAGCGCCGCCACGGCCAGAGGATGCGGACGGCTGGCGCGGGCGTTGACGCCCGCGCCGCCGCGAACGCGCGCATCCCTCCAGACAACAAATCCTGAGACGGCGAGCCGCGCCCGTTTGCCGAAACCGCGAAAAATGCCCGCGTTGCCAGCCGGTCTCGTGAAAAAAATGGCGGTGGCCGTGGCCGTGTTCTATCTGCTTGCCGGCGGCGCGGCGGTGCTGTGGCATGGCGTCTTCCGCCCGTCGCCGGATATGGTCAAACGGCATAAGCCGCCGGTTGTGAACGGTACGGAAAGCCCGTCAAACGAAAACGCCGGCGGGAAAACAACCGCTTCGCCGGAAGAAGGAGCATCGAACCAAACCGAGCGCGGTAACACGGCGAACAATGGACCAATCCCCAGCACAGTCACCGAAATTCCGAAGTCAGCCGCGTCTCCGGAACCGATACCAGCCCACCAGCCTCCGGCCAAGACGACACGGACGGAACCAACACAGCCGGACGTGGTGAAAATTACCGCCGATAAAGCGAAGAAAGAAATCGAAGAGAAACTGGAAGTAAAAAAACCAGCGCCGCCAAGGCCGATTCACATCGCCCGCACTGTGGTCATGGAAAAGGCCAAGCCACAGCCGGTGGCCGTCGCCAAGCCGGAAGCAAGCAAGACCGGCAAAGCTGGCAAAGCCACCACGCCGGAAAAAAACGTCACCGCGAAAACGCCCGCTGGCGGCAAAACAAAACCCGCGGTATCCCCGGCCCAGCCCACCGCCAAAGCGTCAAAAAATGAAACGCTCGCCAACCACAAAACACCGGCGCCGAAAATCGAGCCGCCGGTGAAAAAAGAGGAAGCGGTAAAAAAAGAGGAAGAAGAGGAACGCGGCGGCGCCTACGACGCCGGTCTGTCGGCGGGCAAGCGCTGGGGCAAAGGCAAAAACAGCGGCCAGTACACGGTGCAGGTCCTGACCACCACGCAAAAGGAAGCCCAGGCACTGGTGGCGACGTTGCCCGCCCGCGAGGCCAGTCGTGTCAGCATCGTCCCCGCCGGCGCCGGTCACGTCACGATCTTTTATGGCGATTACCCCTCGATGACCGAAGCCCGCCAAGCGCGTGGCGCCCTGCCAGCGGCGCTTCGTCAAGGTAACAATCCTTACGCCATTTCCGTCGATAGCGCCATGGGGCGTCTGAAAGCGCGGTGAGTTGGCCCTCTCCCCCGGCCCCTCTCAAGCCCTCCATGTCATTCCGTTTCGCTCCACGCGGAATGACGCGCGGCTTACGACGATTTGATGTTTTATTGATGAAGAAATAGGCGGCACCTTTTATGCGCAAAAAAACGACCTTGACCGATGCCCTCTTGGGTATCGCCATGTTTTTTGTCCTCTGGCAGGCGGCGGCCATGCTGCTGGATCGTGATATTCTGCCGTCGCCGGTCACGGTGCTGCCGATATTTTTTCGCGGCATGGTCGGCGAACTGGGCCTGCATTTCCTGGCTTCGACTGGGAGAGTGCTGGCGGCGGTGCTGCTGGCTTTGATCTTCGCGGCGCCGCTTGGCCTGGCCCTGGGGCAGATGCCGAAAATCGACCGCATCGTCGGGCCGCTCATCGCCATCATCTATCCAATCCCGAAGATTGTGTTTCTGCCAGTTATCTATGTGCTGATCGGCATCAGCGACTTTTCCAAAATCCTGCTTATCGCCACTATCCTCTTCTTCCAGATCCTCGTGGTTGTACGCGACGAGGCGGCCAGCCTGAAGAAGGAATTGATTCTGTCGGTGCGCTCGCTGGGCGCCGGGCGCCGGGCGCTGTTTCGTTATGTCTACCTACCGGCCTCGATTCCGGCGGTACTGACCGCCCTGCGCCTGTCGGTGGGCACGGCGGTAGCGGTTCTGTTCATCGCCGAACAATCGCTGACCGAATACGGCCTCGGCTACTATATCGTTGTTGAAACCTATCAGGTGCTGATGTATCCGCAAATGTACGCCGGTATCCTCGGCATGGCGGTGATGGGCGTGGCCCTGTATTTCCTCATCTACGCCATCGAACTGAAGGTGGGCAAACATCTGTTTGTGGAGTGAAAAGGAAGGGCAAAGATGCGCTTCGCCTTGTTCAACGCATCCTTGAGACTGGAGCAGGAGGACAAAAACATGGTGGTAAATGTACTCTAATGTTTCAAGATGAAAGGCGCAGATGAAAGGCGCGGACTTGGCTTGCCGGCGAAGCGTCCAGCAACCGAAAGGATCGAGGTTGATAACTATGTTAGGTACTCTTACGAAAGCAATGCCATAAAAAGGACTTTTGCTCCTCCAGTCAACACGAGTATGCCTGCACTAATGGTTAGCAACCACATGAGTATGCTGTCTTCAAAGCGAAGTAGTAAGGTAAAAAGTAACCCGGAGACAGCTAATGAAAAGCCCGCCGAGAGAAGAAATATTGGCGAGAGAAGAAATCTCGGTTCGAAAGTGGCACTGGTCGATGACATTAGAAAGCGTACACACAAGTTAATCGCTGTATAGATTGCAGCGAAAAGCCAAGGCCTTTTGACATAATCGTTGGCTTTGGCTAAACTAATTAGAAGCAGAATGTCCACTATCATAACAAATCCTCTAGCGCTAAAGTAAGCACAAGGATACGTTCGGCGCCAACGAAGCGCGATGGAAAATGGTGAGAAAGGCGCGACGATTCAGTCGCGCGCCCATTCCGGAATGTGGTGCAGGATGTAATTCTGAACAGCGGCCTTCAACTCTTCTTTCGGCACCGGACCGACATCGGCCATGACCTCGGCGAAATCGAACCAGCACAGCTCGCGGTTATCCTTGCTGTAGACCGTCAGGATGCGAGTGTTGTCACGCTCGATGTCTTCTTCTTCCTGAATGGCGCCGACCAGGGCCAGCGCCTCTGCAAAAGGCAGAAAAGTGATGTTGTCTTCTTCGGCCATCGCCCTTCCCCGTTTACGGTTTGACCACGGCGCCGGAGCGGATACAGCGGGTACAAACCCGGGCGTGCTGGGTGGCGCCGGAGGCCATGAGCATCCGCACGCGCTTCAAGTTGGGCAGCCAACGCCGCCGGGTTTTGTTGTTGGCGTGGGAAACGTTGTTGCCGGTCGCCGGGCCTTTGCCGCAAATCTCACAAACTTTCGCCATGATTCTATACCTCGGTTTTACCGCCAGCCCGCGAACAGGGTGGCGTATGTGACGTGTGTAATAGCCTGAAAAGAAGATTTATTACCCTTTTTCCTGGCTGGCGGCAAGGAAAATCGACCGGGAGGCGGCCAGCCGGCGCTCGACCTTTACCATATTGCCGCTTTGCGAAATCAAGGCGGCATGGTATTACAGCCCAGCGGTTGCCGCGCCAATTGTCAATGCCTCCGGGAGAAAATCATGTCGAAAGCGCCAGTGCAAAAGACCTACGAGGAAATCAACGCCCGCATCAAATCCGGCGAAGTGGTGGTCGTCACCGCCGAAGAGATGGTGGCCATCGTCAAAAAGCACGGCCCGGAAGGGGCGGCCCGCCAGGTCGATGTCGTCACCACCGGCACCTTTGCGCCAATGTGTTCCTCCGGCATGTTCTTCAACTTCGGACAGATGACGCCGACAATCAAAGCGTCGCGGGTGTGGGTCAACAAGGTGCCGGCTTATGCTGGCCTCGCGGCGGTCGATGCTTATCTGGGCGTCACCGAACCGGCAGAGGACGACCCGTTGAATAAGGTCTATCCCGGCGAATTCCGCTACGGCGGCGGCCATGTCATCGAAGACCTTTTGCGCGGCAAGTCGGTGTTTTTAGAGGCGAAAGCTTATGGCACCGATTGCTATGCCGCCCGCAAGATGAAGAAAAACGTGACGCTGGCCGACCTGCCGCACGCCCTGCTCTGCAACCCGCGCAACTGCTATCAGAATTATAACTGCGCCATCAACCTGACCGATCGTCCGGTTTATACCTATATGGGGATGCTCAAACCCCACGCCAAGAACGCCAACTATTGCAGCGCTGGTGAACTCAGCCCGCTCTTGAACGACCCCTATTATTTGACCATCGGCTTGGGTACACGCATCTTCCTTGGCGGTGGCGTTGGTTATGTCACCTGGCATGGCAGTCAACACAATCCTTTAGCGCCACGTACGGCGGGTGGCGCGCCACGCAAGGCCGCTGGCACGTTGATGGTGCAAGGCGATCTGAAACAGATGTCGGCGGACTGGGTGCGCGGCGTGTCGATCCTCGGCTATGGCTGCTCTTTGGCGCTCGGTCTCGGCATCCCGATCCCGATTCTTAACGCCGAAATGGCGGGTTATACCGGGGTCAGCGACGCCGACCTCGTGACTCAGGTTATTGACTATGGCCACGATTACACCAACGGCGTCGCCAAATCCTACGGCGAAGTCAGCTATGCCCAGCTTAAATCCGGCGCCATCGAAATCGACGGCAAAACCATTCCGGCCTCGCCGCTGTCGAGTGTGCCAAAGGCCAGGGAGATCGCCGAAACCCTGAAAGGTTGGATCGTGGACAAACGTTTTTACCTCGGCGAGCCGGTTGAGTTGCTGCCCAATGGTCTTGATAACGGCGTATAAGGTGGATGCTGACGAAGACGCCAGCGCCTTCGTCGCCGCCCGCGCCCGGCTGCGCCAATGCGCGGGTGATTCGGGTCGTCTGGCTGTGGCTTTTTCTGGTGGTGTCGATTCGACGGTGTTGCTGCATCTGGCAATTGATGAGCTGGGTGGCGCCAATGTCCTGGCTCTGCACGCCTGTTCGATTCTGTTCCCAACGGGACGGCACCGGCGCGTTTGCGATCAGATGCTGGCCGATTTCTCCCGCCTCTGCGCGGTGCAGCGGGTGGACTTCGCCCCGCTTGAGATCGCCGGTTTTGCCGCCAATCCACCGGAGCGCTGTTATCTGTGCAAGAAGCGCATGTACGGTGATTTTTTGCGGCTGGCACGGGATTTTGGCGCCGTGACACTCGCCGACGGCGCCAATGCCGACGACAATGTCAGTGCCCGTCCAGGCTGGCGGGCAATACAAGAGCTGGCGGTGGCGGCACCGCTGCGCGAAACCGGTATCGGTAAGGCGGCCATCCGCGCCTACGCCCGGCGGCACGGCCTCGTCAACCACGATCTGCCGTCGCAGTCGTGTCTGGCAACACGCTTTGCGCCGGGCCTGGCGATTGACGAAGGGACGTTGCATTTGGTGGCACGACTGGAAGCTCGCATCGGTGAAAGCCTACTCAGTGATTTTCGCCTGCGCCTGTCGGCGGATGGCTGGGGCATTGAGGTGCGAGGCGCTGAAGCCGAACACGCAGATTTACTTGATGAGGCGGCGATTCGCCAGTGTCTTCATGAATACGGGCTGACGTTGGCGTGGCTTGAAATTGCGAGGCCGGGGAAAAATGGCTTGGCCTGAAAAAAAAGCAAATAAATTACTTGCCGCGCATAATTCCGTCCGCTAATTTCATCTCAGTGGTCTTACTTTCAGAAGTGCAAGGGCGGAGCAGCCAGTCTGTTCCGGAAAAATTCATTGGTGGAGGGGTCATGAACAAAAAGGAACTGATTGACAGTATCGCCGCGAAAGCTGGTATAAACAAAGTGGACGCCGAGAATGCTCTAAACGCGACGGTGGAGGCAATTTCCGACTGTCTGCACCGGGGTGACAAAATCACCCTCGTCGGTTTTGGCACCTTTTCGGTGTCCACCCGCGAGGAGCGCACCGGTCGCAATCCACGCAATGGTGACGCAATTACTATTCCGGCGAAAAAAACCGTCAAGTTCAAAGCGGGTAGCAAGCTTGCCGAGGCGATTAACTGAACGTCCGTTCATGACTTCCCGTCAAGGAACACCGGGCGCTGGCGTCAGTCTCTGACCAGCGCCGGGCGGTGGGAAAAACGTGCGGTGGCGTGGCCAGCCATGGCCGCCGGTGATTGGGTTATGACCGTTGTGGGCCGCTTCGTTTCGAGGCGGCTTTTTTGTTTTTCCCCGGAGGAAGACCATGGGAAAAGGGCTGTTCGTGATTTACACCGGCAACGGCAAGGGCAAAACCACGGCGGCCCTGGGGATGGCCGTCCGCGCCCTTGGCCATGGCTATCCGGTGACGGTAATCCAGTTCATCAAAGGCAATGCCCATTGCGGCGAGCACAACCTGTCCGGGCAGTTTGCCGGTCTCTTGCAATTTCACGTCACCGGCAAGGGCTTTACCTGGAAATCCGAGAACCTCGACGAGGATATCGCTTTGGCGCGAACAGCCTGGGAGATGGCGGCGCGGGTCATCACCGAAGGCAAAGTCAGACTGCTGATTCTCGATGAGCTGACCTATCTGATCCGCTACAAGATGGTCGATGAGGACGCGATTCTCGAGGCGATTGCCAGCCGCCCGGCGGAGATGCACATCGTCGTCACCGGTCGTCACGCCTCGGACAAGATGATCGCCGCCGCCGACCTGGTCACGGAAATGACGGAAATAAAGCATCCTTACCAAAAAGGGATTCCGGCGCAGAAGGGCGTCGATTTTTAATCGGGACCGCCGATGATTTATCTGCTTGATTACGGCGCCGGCAATGTCCGCAGCGTCAAGAATGCCATCCGCTCATTTGGCTGCGAGGCGCCGGACGCCACCAGCCCCGAAGATATTCTCGCCGCCGACAAACTGATTTTTCCAGGGGTCGGCAATTTCGGCGTTGTTATGAAGCGGCTTACTGATGCCGGCTTCGCGGCGGCGCTGCGCCAGCGCATCGCCGAAGGCAAGCCGACCTTTGGCATCTGTGTCGCCTTGCAGGCCATGTTTGAGGGCAGCGAGGAAGCGCCGGGCGTCGCCGGCCTCGGTATCATCCCCGGCCAGGTCAAACGCTTTTTCAGGCCCGGCCTGGCCGTGCCGCAGATCGGCTGGAACAACCTGAAACTGTGGCGGGATTCACCCTACTTCGCCGGTTACGGCGGTGAGCGCGTTTATTTCGTTCACAGTTTTTACGCGGCGCTCGCCGAAAATAACCGCGATTGGACGCTTGCCACCACCACCTATGGTGAGGAATATATCTCGGCAGTGGCCAAAGGCGAAGTCATCGCCACCCAGTTTCATCCTGAAAAGAGTAGTGAGGCGGGTTTGGTCATTCTCGGCAATTTTCTGCAACGCCGGGAAAGCCTTACTGTTGCCGACCATCGGCCCGTCGCCACTTCCGGCCCACCGGGTCTGGCCAAAAGGATTATCGCCTGCCTCGATGTCCGCGCCAACGACCAGGGTGATCTGGTGGTCACCAAGGGCGATCAGTATGACGTGCGCGAGAAGGGCGCGGTGCGCAATCTCGGCCAGCCAGTAGCGCTCGCCGAACGCTACTACCGTGACGGCGCCGATGAAATCGCCTTTCTCAACATCACCGGTTTCCGCGATTTTCCTTTGCAGGATCAGCCGATGCTGGAAGTGCTGGAAAAAACCTCGGAAAAGGTCTTTGTGCCTTTGACCATTGGTGGCGGCATTCGCACCTTCACTGACAAAAACGGCAAGTATTACAGCACCCTCGATGTTGCCGGGCACTATTTCCGCGCTGGCGCCGACAAGATTTCCGTCGGCAGCGACGCTGTGACCGCAGTCGAAGAGTATCTGCGGCGCGGCGCGGCGGATGGCAAGAGCGCCATTGAAGAGATTTCCAGGGTATACGGGGCGCAGGCGGTGGTGGTTTCAGTCGATCCGCGCCGGGTCTACGTCAACGACCCCAGCGTCACCAGCCATGCCTGCATCGAAACGCGGTTTCCAGGGCCAAATGGTGAAAAATACTGCTGGTATCAGTGCACGGTCAAAGGTGGCCGCGAGGGGCACGACCTCGACGTCGTGCAGTTGACGAGCATCTGCGAGAAACTCGGCGCCGGGGAGATTCTTCTCAACTGCATCGACCGCGACGGCAGTAACCGGGGCTTCGACCTGGAGCTGATCGCCCAAGTCAAGGCCGCCGTATCGATTCCCGTGATCGCTTCAAGCGGAGCCGGCCAGGCCAGTCATTTTCCGGAAGTTTTCCAGACCACTGGCGCCGACGCGGCTTTAGCGGCGGGCATTTTCCACCGCCAGGAAGTGACGATTGCCGAGGTCAAGGCCGCCTGCGCCGCCGCCGGTTTCCCGGTGCGATAAGGGAATTCTCCCATTGCCATTGCCACAATAAGATAGAACTAAATTATCAATTCGGGTAAATGACGCATATGCGCTGACGATTCCGATGGCCGGGGCATGGCGCCCCGTTCATACATGAATCGTCGTTACCATCTGGGAAGGAGGTCGTATGAACAGACGACGGTTTTTCAAGCTCTGCGCCGGCGGCATGGCTGGTTCCACCATGGCCGCGCTGGGTTTTTCCCCGGAACCCGCCTTGGCCGAGGTGCGCGCCTATAAATTGACCCAGGCACGGATCACTCGCAATACCTGCCCCTACTGTTCGGTCGGTTGCGGTCTCTTGATGTACAGCCGCGGCGACGGCGCCGGCAATATCAAAAACCATATCTTCCATATCGAGGGTGACCCGGATCATCCGGTCAGCCGTGGCACCTTGTGCCCGAAGGGGGCGGGACTGACCGATTTCGTCAACAGCAAGGATCGCCTGCGTTACCCAATGGTGCGCGAACCCGGCGCCAAAGAGTGGAAGCGGATAAGCTGGCACGAAGCCTTAACCCGCATCGCCCGCCACATAAAAAAAGACCGCGACGCCAACTTCGTCGAGAAAAACGCCGAGGGCGTCACTGTCAACCGCTACACCACCACCGGCATGTTCGGCTCCACCTCCGTCAGCAACGAGGTGGGTTTTCTCACCCTGAAGCTGGCCCGCGCCCTGGGCATGGTCTGTCTCGATCACGTCGCCCGCATCTGACACGCGCCAACGGTGGCAGGTCTTGCCCCCTCGTTTGGCCGCGGCGCCATGACCAACCATTGGGTTGACATCAAAAACGCCGATCTCGTTCTCGTCATGGGCGGCAACGCCGCCGAAGCCCATCCGGTGGGATTCCGCTGGGCGATTGACGCGAAAATTCACAACAAGGCGAAGATCCTCGTCGTCGATCCCCGTTTCACGCGCTCGGCGGCGGTGGCCGATGAATACGTTCGCCTGCGTCCCGGCACCGACATCGCTTTTTTGAACGGCGTCATCAATTATCTGATGACGAACGAAACCTATCACAAAGAGTATGTCCACGAGTACACCAACGCCACCTTCCTCGTCCATGAGGATTTCGCCTTTGAGGATGGCCTGTTCAGCGGCTGGAACGCGGAGAAAAAGCAGTACGACAAATCGTCGTGGAATTATCAGCTCGGTGACGATGGCTTCGCCAAGCGCGACCTGAGCATGAGCGATCCCCACTGCGTCTGGAATCTCTTGAAAACGCATGTCAGCCGCTACACGCCGGAGATGGTCTCCCGCATCTGCGGCACGCCGAAGGAGGATTTTCTCAAAGCCTGTGAGATGATCGCCGCCACCGCCGCCCCGGACAAGACCATGACCTCGCTCTACGCCCTTGGCTGGACCGAGCATACCGTCGGTTCGCAGAATATCCGGGCCATGGCCATCATCCAGCTCATGCTCGGCAACATCGGTATGCCCGGTGGCGGCATCAACGCTTTGCGCGGTCATACCAACGTCCAGGGAATAACCGATATTGGCAGCATGGCCAGCTCTCTTCCCGGCTATCTGGCTCTACCCAACGAAAAACAGCCTGATCTCAAATCGTTTCTCGCCGCCAACACCCCGAAGCTGCTGGCTCCAGGACAAGTCAACTACTGGAGCAATTATCCGAAATTCATGGTCAGCCTGTTAAAAACCCTGTACGGCGACAAGGCGACGGCGGACAACGATTTCGGTTACGACTGGCTGCCGAAGATGGATGCGCTCTACGATACCATGCGCTTCATGGATATGATGGAAAACGGCGAGGTCAACGGCTTTCTTGTCCAGGGTTTCAACGTCGTCGCCTGTATGCCGAACAAACACAAGACCATCCGCGCGCTGTCGAACCTGAAGTACCTGGTGGTCATGGATCCGATGGATTGCGAGACCGCCAACTTCTGGAGGAACTACGGCGAGTTCAACAATGTCGATACCAGCCTGATTCAGACCGAGGTCTTCAACCTGCCCGCCAGTTGCTTCGCCGAGGAGGAAGGCTCGATCACCAACTCCGGGCGCTGGCTGCAATGGCACTGGCAGGGCGCCGACCCGCCCGGCGAGGGCAAGAGCGATTCCACCGTCATCGCCGAAATCATGATGACGCTGCGCGAACTGTATGCAAAGGAAGGCGGCGCCGGCAAGGAATCCTTCCTCAATATGAGTTGGAACTATTCCCAGCCGCGCGAGCCGGCGGCGAGCGAAATCGCCAAAGAATTGAACGGCAAGGCCCTGGCCGACCTGACTGACAAAGATGGCAATATCATCCTGAAGAAAGGGCAGCAGGTGGCGAGCTTCGCCCAACTGAAAGATGACGGCACCACCGCCTCCGGCTGCTGGATCTACGCCGGCTGCTGGACCGAGGCTGGCAACCAGATGGCGCGGCGAGACAACGCCGACCCATCCGGCCTCGGCAATCATCTTGGCTGGTCGTGGGCCTGGCCGCTCAACCGGCGCATTTTGTACAACCGCGCCTCGCTCGACCGAAATGGCCGGCCCTGGGATGCGAAGCGGAAAATCATCGGCTGGCAGGGCGACAAATGGGGTGGTTTCGACATCCCGGATTTCACCACGGCGCCGCCGGGCAGCGATGTCAATCCCTTCATCATGCAGGCGGATGGCGTCGGCGGTCTCTTTGTCCAGGCGAAAATGGCCGACGGGCCGTTCCCGGAGCATTATGAACCGATGGAATCGCCGATCGGCGCCAATCCATTGCACGAAAAGGTCAGCACATCGCCAGCGGTTCGCGTGCTCAAAAATGACAATTCTTTTGGCACCGTCGATAAATTCCCCTATGTTGGCACCACCTACCGCCTGACCGAGCATTTTCATACCCTGACCAAGGCCGCGGCGCGGAACGCCGTCATCCAGCCGGAAGCCTTTGCCGAAATCAGCGAGACGCTGGCGCAAAAGATCGGCGTCAAGGCTGGTGACACGGTCAAAGTGTCGTCGCTGCGCGGTTACGTCGTGGTCAAAGCGGTGGTGACGAAACGGCTCAAAGCCTTGCAGGTTGATGGCAAGAGCGTCGAGGTCGTCGGCCTGCCGATCCACTGGGGTTTCAAAGGGCTGGCGAGAAAGGCGATACTGACCAACGTCCTGACACCATCGGTCGGTGACGCCGATAGCCAGACGCCGGAATTCAAGGCGTTTCTCGTCAACATCGAAAAAGCCTAGGGAGGTGCGCCATGTCATTGCAGGAACAGGATTATCTCGCGCAATCCGCCTCCACTTTCCTGACGCCGCCGCCACGGGCGCGCCTGGCCGAGGAAGAGGTGGCGAAACTCATCGACGTTTCGGTGTGCATCGGCTGCAAATCGTGTCAGGTAGCCTGCTCGGCCTGGAACGATACCCGCGAGGAGATCGGTTATAACCACGGTGTCCTCGACAATCCCATGGATCTCAGCGCCCGCACCTGGACGGTGATGCGCTACCACGAGGCGGAAGTGGATGGCCGGCTTGAATGGCTGATCCGCAAAGATGGCTGTATGCACTGCGCCAAGCCGGGCTGTCTGGCCGCCTGTCCGGCGCCGGGGGCGATTGTCCAGCACGTCAACGGCATCGTCGATTTCATTGCCGACAAGTGTATCGGCTGCGGCTACTGCCTGACCGGTTGTCCGTTCAATATTCCACGGATCAGCCTGCGAGACCGGCACGCCCACAAATGCACGCTGTGCATCGACCGGGTCAGCGTCGGCCAGGAACCGGCCTGCGCCAAAGCCTGCCCGACCGGCGCCATCCGTTTCGGCACCAAGGAGGATATGCGCGAATACGCCGCTGGCCGCGTCGCCGAACTGAAGGAACGCGGCTTCGCCCAGGCCGGTCTGTACGATCCGGCGGGCGTCGGCGGCACCCACGTCATGTACGCGCTGCACCACGCCGACAGGCCAGGCTTATACAGCGGCCTGCCGGAAAATCCGAAAATCAGTCCGCTGACGGTGGTGTGGAAAGAGGTATCGAAACCGATTTTCGCCGGCGTTTTCGCCGCCGTCTTCCTGTTTAGCCTGATTCATCGGCTGGCTATCGGAGCGGTGGTGGTGGAGGATGCGGTTGTCAGCGTTGCCGGGCACGATACCGATGTGCCCCGCCATTCGTTGATCGAACGTTCCACCCACTGGCTGACAGCGCTGTGTTTCTTTTTGCTTACCGTTTCCGGCTTGGGCTTTTTCTTCTCGCCGCTGTTCAATATGACCGGCATCCTCGGCGCGCCGCAGATCGCCCAGTTCATGCACCCGGTGATCGGCGTCATCATGATGTGCAGCCTGGCCTTCCTGTGCCTGATCAACATCCGCCATGTCTTCTGGGAAAAGAATGATTTTACCTGGGTGAGCCATCTGGGCGATGTCATTCGTGGCCACGAGCACGAGGTCTGCGATGTCGGTCAGTACAACACCGGCCAGAAGGCGCTGTTCTGGGGGAACTGCTTTCTCCTGACCGTCCTGCTGATTACCGGGTTGATCATCTGGCGTCCGTACTTCGCCCACAATTTCTCGGTCGAGACGCTGCGCTGGGCCGTGCTCATCCATTCGGTCGCGGCGGGCCTTTTGATGCTGGCCATCTTCGTCCACGTGTACATGGTGTTCTGGTACAAGGGTACGCTGCGCGGCATGGTCAGTGGCACGGTGACGCGGGCCTGGGCGCAATTCCATCATCCGCGCTGGCTCAGGCAGGTGGACATGGCGGCGGCGGAGAAGCGGAAGGCGGAGGAGGAGCAAAAGAAGGAAGTTTGATATGGTGGCCGGGTTAGCGCCCGGCCACTCGATGATTTTGGCAAGGATTGTCTATGGAACCGGTTGCCGGCAGCATTGCTTCCCCTGGCGCACAGCCGCCCTCGATCATGCGGATGGAATTGTCGGCGCTCTACGCCTTACGCAGTGAGCGCCTACACGCCTTGGCGGTGAAAAGCCCGATGGCCGATTATCTGCTGTTTGCCGCCGAAGTGGTGGACTGGCAGCGGGCTTGGCTGGCCAGCCATCCGCTGCCGCCGCCGGAGGCAGTGACGCCCTTGCTGGTTGATTGGCAAAGCCAGCCGCTGGCCCCGGCAAATGGTATCGAGGCCGGATACTGGCGGACGGCCCTCGCAGCTTTGCTGCAAACTTTTGCCGGACGGGTGCCGGAAAAGTTTATCGCCAGGGTGACGGTGATGAACGATGCCGATATGCGGGCCGCCGCCCTGGCGCTTTTGGCCGGCGATAGCAGCCTGACCGGCGTCGCAGGCGCGCCCTTCTTCTGGGCAGCGCTCTCTTTGTATTGGGCGCAGTGGGCGCGGTCGCGGCCACTCGATGTCCGCGAGATGGTCGGGGCCGCCCGCGACCTCTGCCCGCTCTGCGGCGGCGCCCCGGTGGCCGCCGTGGTCGTCGCCCAGCCGCAGGACGGCCTGCGCTACCTGCACTGCTCGTTATGCGAAAGCGCCTGGCAACTGGTTCGCGCTCAGTGTTCGGCCTGCGGCCAGAGCGGCAAGCTGCGCTACTGGTCGCTCGAAGACGAAAACAATATCCAGAGCGAAAGCTGCGGCGACTGCATGAGTCACCTGAAAATTCTTCAGCGCAATCACGCTCCCCACCTCGAACCGCTGGCCGACGACCTGGCCAGCCTGGCGCTCGACGCCCTGCTCGAAGAAAAAGGATTTGCCCGCAGCGGCCTCAATCCCTTTCTCTTTCCAGGGGATGACGAGGCGTGAAAATGGTCTAAAGCAAATACTGTTCAGATAGAGAATTTTATGTTATATTATGTCATAATCTTGGTTCCATCTTTCAAGGGGCGGAGTTATGGCACGAACACGCAAGGCATTGGCAGCACGAGTAGATGTGGCACACCTGAT
>Ga0209629_10000810_pt1 | contig 18252 bp, 9 predicted proteins | sample TergutCu122P5_FD_187286 | JGI IMG/M metagenome (GOLD analysis project Ga0209629, IMG submission 187286) | Cubitermes ugandensis P5 segment gut microbial communities from Kakamega Forest, Kenya - Cu122 P5 (SPAdes) (version 2) | ecosystem: Host-associated > Arthropoda: Insects > Digestive system >...
GTGGCTGCCATTACAGTTTTGTGTATTACTCCTGAAGATGGACGCGAACCGCGTCCGAAACATGTAGAGTGATAATAAACCAAGTAAAACAAAAGCTGCATCTCGTTGGTTACTTACTAATACAATATTTTAAGGATGCACGGTACCATGAACATAAAAAAAAATATATAATACGTCTCGTGAGATTTGCTTGCTGGATAACTAATGTTAGCAAGACGCTCAGAATTTGCAATAGATATTACTTTTCCACGGCAAAAATGGATAAGCGAACTAGCCTCAATTTTACGTTTTATGTACATGGCCTTTCTTGTTTTAATTTTTTTCATTGAGATATGTGAAGTGCAAATACCTTTCTCTCCGACTCTAATTGAAGAGCAACCTCACTGCTCTTCTAGGGGACTGTAAATTAGGTGTCCACTTTAGAGAATATTTACCTCTCTTGACGGGTTTAAGGGAACAATCGTCCTCATAGGCCTGCTGAACATAACTGCAAGCCCCAGTCCGACCTTATCTTTCATGTTCACTTCCGGGCCTACTCCGCCTGCCCTTCAGTTCCTCCCGATAGCAGTCTCAGTCGGTACCCCTAGTATTTCTGATCAGGCATGCTGTTACGGAGCCCTCCAAATTGAGAAGAACATGTCTATGGTCTCACAAGGAAGGTTCAGAGGAAACGTCTGAGCTTTTAAAACTTACCAAGAGTCCAAAAGACACCTGGATAATATCAATCACATCTAGCCTTCCGGCACTACCTATTGTGTGATCATCGCCGTGATTTAGAATTTACATATTCTACGAATTTGGAAATTCTAACAATGCCGCCTCTCTATCATTGCAGTTGATGCTACCCCACACCGTGTGGCGTGAAACGGGTTCGCACCTTATGGGTAGAGAGAGGGTTTTCTCTTCAACATAAAGCACGAGCTACTCAAACTCGCTTGTCAGGGGAGGGTCCTCGGAATCGTAAGGAAAATAAGCAGAGCAGACAACCAAGCCTCCTTCTGCCTCACTCTCATTACAGTTTATTAGAACTGCTAGATCCCTGGAAGAGAAACCCGGTAGCATCCGTATGTTCTGTTCCTCGCAAGGATACGTGTTCTAGGTCTATCTATTCAGCTCCCGCAGAACAGGGTATGCAACAGTTACGCTAGTATATGTTTATACTAAATTAGCGTAAAGGACAATGAGGTAGGTCAATTAAAAAACCATTTTTGCCCTTTTTAAAGGTACCAGGGTCAAGGATTCAAGTAATGAAAACTCACTGCATTAATCAGTGTCATATAATGCCTTGTACTTTGTAAAAATGAGGTATGCTCAGTCCATTAATTCATTAAAATTCTCCGTTTTATTACAGCGTCTCTGGTGGTGCAATTTCGCGCGTGTTCATTAAACTGATAGGGTCGTTCTTAATTAATTAAGTGAGTTACGCCCAAGTTTTATTCCATGACCGTGTCGTGACTTCGAGTGCACTCTACTTGCCATAAAGCTCTCGTCGAAAGTACGCAGTATCTTTTAGTCACTTATTTATATATTATTTGTTCCGTTCGTTCGAGATGTTTGACGAGGATCTTTGGGTAGGTTCTATATTGCTGTTTCTCGTTATCACTGCGTTCAATACAAAGTTTTCTATCTACTGTAATATTCGGAAACAGATTTACCAACATTTTAGATAAACCGCTGCCTCCTTATTCAATAACAGCTAGCCACAAAGAGAAACGGTATGTTATATAGGGACAGGGTTGATGGGGGCTGCTCCAGACTTATAGTCGTCTACCCTGTAGATGGATGGTCCGGAATATCATTAGCGGTACAGAGACTAGCTACGGGGTGAATGGTCTGGGGAGCGAATCTCGGTGAGGGTGAGATTTTCCGCACCCGACTCGATTGGTTCCGACGCCCATCCATCCCCCTGTACAATAGGTACAGGGTCTCTCTTTCCTGGGGGTACAGCGGCCGAGGTGTGGCGCCGACCACACATCCCACATAGCGCCGAGGTTAAAGAAAGAGTAAAGTTATACCTTTAGTTTCCCTCTGGGCCTTCATGGTGTGTTCAGGGGTGAACTTTACTTGTCACCTCGTAGGTGAAGACAGGACGTTTCTCTGAAAGTTTGTTAAGGTTCTATCAGGCTACACGGCGTCGCATCTTAGTGTCAGCCAACATTTTATCGCTTATTGCGTTGGTTTGAAGTTATAAGTCCGCGTGGCGATTAGTGTGAAGAAAAAGTTTTTTGTTGTAAAACTGATAAACAACTGGTATTCTACGAATTACTCGCTCTGATCCCACGTTACATATAAATACCAAAATCCGTTATTATCTCACTGCAGTATCCTAAAACCTTACGAATGTCTATTTATTTTAATATATGTTGGTTTATGGCAAAAGTAACGACGCTTTTAGGAGTGTCGTATTGTTTGTAGGATGATTTATGAACAATTTATTGATAAAGATATGAAAGAAGTAGGACGTGGCCTAACTTGAGGTGGGTCACGACGCTGTCCTGGAGGGACGGAAAGAAAACACGAAATACCTCATTCAGGATAGCCGACGTCCCTGCTAAAATATGAAACCGTCACCTGCCGAATAAAAGTCACAGGCGATACCGCTTGCACCAGCTTGCGATATGTGATGGATGTGACCTAGTCGTTGCAACGTCACTTAACAGAATGTTCTGTAGGCCCAATTACTTTCTTACTTAAGAGCCATAGTAATTTAAAACAGGTATACCAAATTTGCATCTCCTCCATTATCTCAGTTTTTGTGTTTCTTTTACTCTTCACGAAGCAATGAATAATTTTCCGCGACCGTGTTTCATATAAAAACCCTTGTAATAAATTAGAATAGCTGTATTAATAACAGAGATTTTATCTGATTGATGATGACTGAGAATAGCTTAAGAATATACAAACATCTGCGTGGGCCGGATTAAATACTTTTCAGGACGTGTCTTGTCCATTCAAGAGTCCGTGTTTTACTGCCTGTCTTGGTCATGTCATCCTCTCACTGCAAATGAAATGCTTGGAGGCTACATTCACGTAAGGAAAAGGGACACACATTAACCTTGTTGTAGGCGGATACAGTGGGAGAGGTTATTTAAGCCCAGATTTTAAGTTGTACGCTCTGTGTTGATAAATAAGTTATAAGCGACACAGTCATGGCGATATAATAGTTACAGCTGATGTGCACGAAATTTTACTGTCTAATTACAAGGTTATTAAAGGGGAGATGTAATATCGTTAGGTGAAAATTATCAATTTAAATAAAAGAAAGGTAATATGTGATTTGATCGACTGAGTATACCGAGAGTCGTGCATACTTGATATTCTCAAATTTACTTTAAAAAATACCCTCTCCCTTTCTCAAAAGGCGGTACATCGTATTCATCAGCTTAGTCAAAGTACGGCCATCGAAATAAAATTTACCATACCGTGAAAGAAAATTGTGAAACAAATAGTTCCAAATTGGACATCACAAATTATCGATGTAGATTCATTGAACATGTGAAGATTCTTTGTATCTGCCATTCAAAACTTCAGGTTCTCTGTTAAATAAACACATAGATAATTTTGTCTGCCCATGTTCTACACAGCAATTTTGTATCATCAACAATATGTCACTCACTATTATAGTAACTGTTGTAAAGTCTGAAATTAGTGAAAGAATTATCTGGTGTTGGGTGTGTCGGATACCAGTCCTAATCCTTCCGGGCGAAGTAGGGTTGTGCCCAAATTTCAGTGTTGATTTTGGTTTACGGCTTTAACATTATTTTTTCTTCATATTCGTATTGTTGATTCAATGAATGTTACATTTTCTGTGTGGCTAAATGAAATAAATGTATTTATATAAATGTCTTATTATCGTGTCACTGAGCACAGAAACTGTCACGGGAGGTTTATCGTACATGAAGTCTCCGTCTGTCCTGTATTTAAAGTTCTTTCTTCCCATCTAGTTCAACCTACCTGATTTCACGTAACAGGCCCGAAGTACCGACCTACAGATTTTAAATAGACCTATAGTTTTCTGCGAATGTTTCTTGAGACACAGTGGTCGTGCCATGGCTCAGGCCGTTAACCGCCAGCTTCATACGCAGGTTGGATTCTGGTGGAGTAATTCGTTTGTCCCCATCAGTATCATTTCAAAAATATTCCATACACATTCATGCACAGGTGTATCACCGACGCTATTTAAACTTCGTAACTGACAGCATATCAAGTAACACACCCACACACTCTTCGATACACTTCAACGATTTTTCTCGAAATATTAGCAGTTCTTCCTGCAAAGTTGTCCGCCAGTTCTTGAAGAGAAAGTGGATGATCCTACATTTCTCTTTTTTTCTTAATTTCCTGAATATTTGTGCCATAATTACTTGTACCTAACGATCGAATTTTGCTGCCTCGAAAAACGCAAGCTCTGTTTTTATTTGTGTTTATGTGCGTGCGTGCGTATTCTTACTACACACCATATTCCGAATGTAAGTCCATGTATAGGAACTTAATAAAGCGGAAGGGAATTCTTGGAACCCCAGCTTATATCATCTTGGCAGAATACTCCTGGAAAAACCGGTCTGTCTTGCTTAGTATGTTTTCACGTATGTAAGTATTCAATCGTAATTCCAGATGATCTTGTCATTTCAGTCCATATTTACCTATTATTTGAATGTTAAAATATTTAATTTTTTATCTCTTAGCAGGATTAGTGATATCACGCTCCTAAAATCATACAGCCGCAACTAAAGAATGAAAAAAATATTTCGTGGTAGTATATGGAGGCCGAATTTGCATTCACAATATTGCAATAGGACTACACCCATAGTTGCTTTAGGCACTCTAAATATAAGCTTCGGCTTTAACTAACAAAATGAAATTTTTGTCTTCATTTTCCGATGAACGTAATTGTATAGATCAAGTATATTTCGTTTATTTAACACTACTACATGTTTCGGTCGTTCAGATCAGTCATCATCAGTTCCATCTTAATATTATCCTCCCATCCACGCCTGGGTCTTCTTCTTCTTCTTCTTCTTCTTCTTCTTCTTCTTCTTCTTCTTCTTCTTCTTCTTCTTCTTCTTCTTCTTCTTCTTCTTCTTCTTCTTCTTCTTCTTCTTCTTCTTCATCATCATCATCATCATCATCATCATCATCATCATCATCATCGTCGCTAGACTCCAGTGTGCACCTTTGCCTCCTAAGTGGACTTCTTCCAGTCAGCTCTGTTTTTTGACCTCTCTTTCCAATTTGAAATTTTGCATTTATTAACATCTGTTTGCACACAATTCCACTATTTGTTTTTTGGTCGTCCTCTTGGATGACTTCCCTGTGGATTCTTATTAAATAATTGACTTACTTTTCTTTTACTATCCATTCTGTTAACATGACCAATCCAATTCAAACACTTATTCTAATAAATGAAAATACATCTAATTTTCCAAAGGGCTGCATCATTTCTTTATTATATAACTTTCTCCAATTTTCATTTACTTTAATTCCCTGAAACATTTTCTTAAATTTTTTCTTTCCAAAGCAGCCATTCATTGAGTAATATCTTCATTCAGTGTCCAAGTTTCTGCCCTATGTTTTGCCACTGGTCTTATCAAAGTCTTATTGAATTTAATTTTTCTGCTCAGAGTACTGATTGACTCTTGTGTGGAGTAGAAGTTCCTGATATGCTCTATTTGTCTGCATAATTCTTTGTTCAATCTCTGGTTTTAATTCATTTTTATTTTAGAAATGGACCAAGATATGTGTGGTGTTTTACTATTTCACAATTGTATATAACAAGTTTTACATTTTTATTTTTAGAATTGGACCAAGATATGTATGATCTTTTACTATTTCATAATTGTATGTACCAAGTTTTACATAATCATTTTCATTGTAAGGCCTTTGTGATACTACCATAAATTGTGTCTTTTTTTCATGAATCTATAATCCCATCTTATTTGTTTGTTCGACAAGTGATATAAATACTTCTTCAATATCTCTTAATCTTCTTCACATTAAAACCACATCATCATCATCATATGCCATAATTTGGCTACATTTGTCAAGTATGTTTCTCTGTGTTTCTACTTTAGATAGGCTAATTGCAGTTTCCAACACTGTATTCAACAACAAAGGAGTAATTGTATATTCTTGTCTCAAACCTTTGTTATCTTTAAATTCAGAGGAAAAATGTTTACCAATTTTAACCTTAGCATACATTTCATTAGTTAAAATTCTGTACAATGTAACTAATTTTGGGGGGGAAGCCTAGCTGATACATTTCACTCTTTATTTCTGTTCTATGTACAGTGTCATATGCTGCTTGAAAATCGATAAATAGGTGATGTATATCTATATTTCATTCTCAAAATGTTTCCATTATTATTGTCATAGTAAAAATGTGAGCAGAAGGTGATCTTTGCCTTTGAAAGCCACCTGGATATTCTCCTATTATTTCTTACGCATAAGGTACTAACTTTACATACGAGTATAATATATTTACTAGAATTTTATATGTTATGCCTGACTGAGCTCTGGTCTCTGCCCAAAACGGCCCAAGGGCTGAATACCTATAATAATAATAATAATGTTGCAATGTTACTGCTCTATAATTATTGGACACTGCCACATCCCCTTTCTTTTGGATTGTACACATTATGCCATATTTCTGTCCATTGCGATATGATCTCCTTCTCCCATATTTTGGAACTGAGTTCACAAATGACCTTCTTGAGTTCTTTTCCTCCCTCCTTAATCAATTTGGCTGGGATTTGATCATGTCCAGTTTCTTTTCTATTTTCCAATCTACTTGTTGTCATTCCTGTGTCTACATCATTTCGTCGTTCAAGATATGGTTCTGCAGTTTGTAGGCACATTCACCACTGTCCTTGTCCGTGCCATCTTGCAGTTCAAAGTGTTTCTTATAATATTTAGATGACCTTTCCATGGCTTTCTCTTTGTTGCTTACTGCATTATCTTCCTTATCTCTAAACAGTAATGTATGTGGTTAGGAACATTTTTCTATTACTATTCACTTCTTCATAAAGTGTCTTTGTTTCATTGTTATTATAAGCAATTTCCTTTTCCTCCAGCTTTGATTTAAACAATACTCTTTTTTATGCCTAAATGTTTTATGTGCTTCTTTTCTTTTATCTTCATATTCTTGCTCCTGTTGTCTGGTATTTCTATGAATCATTTTGTTGCAAGCTGTCTTATCTTCTACTATTATTTGACATTCTTCATCAAACCAACTCTTTCATTGCGATTTTTCTTCTTTTACTATTATGAGTATTTTTCCAGCTGCTTCATATATTTTTTCTTTTCTTTCCCCTCCTTTTCTTTTTCTTTTTGGCTTTTGTTCCATATTTCATTTTATATCTTCCACTTATTCTGGATAATTTGTACAACTGTTGTTACCTTCTTGATGAATTCTTCTTTTACTTCTTAATTAGTTTACCAATATCCCATTTCTTTATTTCACTTTTCTTAGTCTTCTCACTTCTCTTAATTTTCAATCAAATTTTTGTCCTCACTAAAAATGGTCTGATTCCATTTCAGTATCTGTCATATTTCCACATCACAAACATTCATGCAGTGTTTTCTTTCAGCCAACGTGATCTATCTGGTTACATATTTTGTAGTCAGGGGACCTCCAGGTGGCAATGTGCTTGTCCTTGTGTTGATAACCATGTTCCTAAATCTCTTCCCAGTGCAGAATTTAACATGTTTTCCATTATCATTTGTTTTGTTGTTAAGGCTTTGTCCTCCACATGCAGGACATAAATAGGACTCCTGTCCAACTTTAGCGTTGAAGTCCGCTAGTACTCTTTTTATGTCATAATTAGGAACTGCAACACATAACTTCTCCAAAAAACTATTAAATTCTTCTTTGAATACTTCATTTTTTTCAGTTGGGACATCTCTTTTTATCAATGTCTAATTGTATTATTTAAGTTTAACCTTACATTTACAAATTCTTTCATTTACAGGTTCAAAATCTAATAATTTAGCCATAATATGTCTACTAATATAAAATCTTGTTCCAAATTCACGTTTTGCACTTTTATGTCTCCTACATAAAATCATATAATTCTTTTTCAACACTGTTCTTTTCTCTGGCCATCTACTGTCTTGCACAGCTCATTTTACACATACCCACTTCTCTCACCATTTCATTCATTGCTCCTGCTTTGCACAATATGCATACATTCCAAGTTGCAATCGAAATATCATTAATCCTTTTCCACTGTCTAGTTCGATTCCAATCAGTCTGACTCTGCCAAGGTCACAATTTAGGTTTCCTAACTCTCAGCCATTTTACCACGCCAGGTTGTTAGCCGTTCACCCAACTCCCAACCAGGAGGGCCAGTCCACTGAATTTATAAACCCCGGGGGAAGGGTGGCCCAGCTTTACCCCCAGACACTGGGTACATATTTTGGTCACCTTCTGTGATCTGCATAGGCTGCACCACAAAAGGACCAATCTCCTTACTAGCAACTACTTTCTGTGTTTTTTATAGTAGGTACACTTCCACCCAATATATTACTATCATCAGCATAAACCAGAAAGTGATGTATACCATTTAATTTCAGATCATCGTGGTTCAATTGAAGACGCCTAATGACACACACTCAAGCAAAGTTGAAAAGCAGTGGTGATAAATCTTCTCCTTTTTTCAAACCGTTCATAATATGAAATTTGTCAAACAAATGTTCGCCTACCTGGACTATGCTATAGGTTTCATTCAGACACACTTTTATTAGCCTTACCAGTTTCATGAGGATACCAGACTCAGTGAGAATATTATAACAGACCTCCCTCCTAACTGAATCATAAGCTTTCTTGAAGTCTTTAAATAGCTGATGTGTTCTCATTTCTCCTCAGGTATTTGACAAATGCAGATTGAATGATCAATAGTTGACTTATTGCATTGAAATCCACTTTGATGATCCACAGTAATTTCTCTACTTATGGATTTCATCTTGAAAGCAGGATGCTCGTTAAAATTTTGAATGTAGATAACAATATGATATGCCTCTATAATTACTACAATCTATTTTATCACCCTTCTTTTAGATAGATACAATGTTTGACACCTTCCACTCCTCAGGCAGTTCCTCCTTATTCCAAATAGAGTTAATAAGTTTATGAATCTCAGAGCGAATTTTTTTGCCCCCTACAATAATCAGTTCTGCTGGGATTTAATCAGTACCTGGTTATTTGTGCCTTTTAAGCTCTTCAATAACCATCTGAAGCTCAAAGTCACTCAGCTCAGGCACTAGTGGTTCTGCTGTATGTTTTTATGTCTGCCTAACATAATTAACCCCATGTACATTAAGTAACTAAGAAAAATGATTCCTCCAAATAGCAAAAATAGTGTGGTGTAACCAAATCACCCTTCTCATCATTTACTATATTAGTTCTAGGGAGATAATCCTTAAAGTCATTGATGCCCCTATAAAGTCTCAGATATTTTGATCTTACTGGTATTTTCAAGTTAATCAATTTTAGGTTTCAGATATTTCTTCTGTTTGTTCCTTAATTGTCTCCTAGCTTCGCGTCTTACATTGCTCAGATTATCTACATTGCTTTGGCTTGAATCCTGTACCCACTGCATTTTAGCCTGCTTCCTTTGATCTAAAAAACCTAAAAATTCTTCATCAAACCATAGTTTACTCTTTAATGCCGAACGACTTTAAAGACGTCGCGCAGTGATCCCTTTAAAAAGCCGAACGACTTATAAAGACGTCGCAGTGTGTTAAAATTTGGACGAATTTTCTTCACTCCTATTCGGTTAACGGCTGTGGATTGCTGTGCTTCAGGATTCTTGAAGGTCAGGCTTTCATTCCTGAGCCAGAATGTACCCCCTCCACCTCCTAAACCCCACTACAAACGCCGATATGTATATGTAGACATTTAGTAACTGCGCATTTTCCCCAGCTGACTAATACGGTTCTGACTCCGCGTGCTTTCATTACTGCTCGCTCTGGAGTTCACTGTGGGTTGAAATATCAACACTGGCCTATGAAGCGGAAACTTTTTCTTGACCGGAAAGATTGTCAGTGGCGTACTGTACCCATACAATTCAGACAAAAGTAATGCTTAAAAATCGGAGATACCCACAAATATCGATGTTTACAGCTACAGGATGGCTCACAGACCTGCCTCTTGTCGTGCTGGGGTAATCTGTAGGGGTTGTGGAGTAGTAACTTGCAACACACAGCCGTCAATCTACTAAAAACTTCTTGGGCATCCTCGAATAACTGGAATTGTAAATGCAGTTACGTCGTAGCTTTAGATCTGTTTTGCTTTCGGTATAGAAGACCTTAGTATCTTTGGACGTACAATGTTGCTGCAACTCTGGCACGTCATATATAGTGCAAACAAGGCAGACAATTGTAGGTCTCAGAGCCATGGCCTGGAAAAAATAAAACTTGAGGAGTAAGCCATCAGAGAAATTCTGGTTGCTGACACCGCCTGGGAACTAGGTGGGGAAGCTACCGTTTTTTGAAGATTAGTTTGAGGAAGAAGAAGAGGAACAACAACTACAAGCCTCAGCAGAATTCGCCATAACAAATACTGGCCAGCGAACCCGACTGCGCTGCCGTCTGTGCTCTTTTCGCGGCCACAGAAAGGGCACATAGTGTGCCAGATGTGACGTGGACCTGTGCGTGGTGCCTTGTTTCACGAAATATCACACAAAAGTAAATTTGTAATATATCACCGTCTTTGTGAATACTGTGTTACGTGATAAAACAGTGATCCAAGTTGGCACAGACCTTAGGCAGCAGCCAGAATTGTGTGAGTAATGAATATATATAATTATATTATATATATTATATTATATATAATTATATATAATACATGCGATTCGCAGGCCTAAATTTATTATAAAAATAGGTGAACATTTTTTTTCCCGGATTAACCAATTCATAAACAGAGTGCAAAATTTTATTTCATTAAATTTGAAGGAAAAGTCTATGAGATGCGCTTTTTTTTTTCTAAGAGTAAGTATTAAAATTTAAAATCCCCAGTAAAAAAATCCGGCAGGCAGCGTTGCTCGGAGGGATTTAATTCCGGCTTTAAAGGGTTTATGCTGCTTCAATTCGTGCAGACCTAGACTCACTTTAGCTGACGTCTTAATATTCTTTACAATGTTCTCCCAAGCCTTATTTGTATCCTCGCCATCACTTAAGTTCTCCAAAGCTGCAGACCTGTTTGTAATCTCAATCTGATACAGTGTCCTAAGCTCCAGCTCATTTAGATTCCTGAGATTAAATCCTTCCCCATCAAACTTCTTTCCCTAAATACAGCAACCACCAGATAGTCATCAGTATCACAGTCAGCTTCCCTGAAAGATCGTACATCGCACATTCGAGTATACTCGAATGCCATCTCCTATCTATCATTATGTGATCATTCTGTTTGCGAGTTTTCCCGTCAGGAGAGGTCCAGGTGTATTTATGTAAGTTTCGATGCGAAAATGTCATGCTCTTTACAAATATATTTTTTGGTGTGGCATACCTCGTAGTTTAATATTTTAGCACCATTATTATTGCTATCCTGATGTAGACTCTTATTTCCAACTGTCGGTTTGAAAATATTCTCTCTCGCCAGTTTTACATTACAATCTCCTTCATGTGGTACTTAGGAAAATGATCGAAAACCTGCTCAAATTCCTAATAAAAATTGAATTTTTTTTCAGTTGGTGCATGCACATTCAAAACAATGATGTTACATCAGCGATCTCTCAGAACTATATATGACGTCCTATCACTAACAAATTCTGCTGATACTATTCTGTGGCGTACAAAACATCCTGTTCCCAATTGATGATTTTCGTTTCCTTTGCCATAGAAAAAAATAAAATCCCCTGCTCTTACAGGTTTCTCTGTGTCCCACTTAATCGTCTGTACACTCCATGAATCTAATTTATGTCTTGCTAATTCTCTGGCTCTTGTTGGAAGTTAACCTGACCTATACAGGCTCCTTACCATACATGTCCCTTTTCCATTGCGTATGTCGTTCTTAAGGATCAGTCCAGGCCCGAGGAACATATATCCGTTTCCCAACAAGATCAGTTTTTATGATGAGGAGTTGTTAGCACCTCGCTCAACCCGGAAGCTGGAGGACCAAACTTGTCGGCTGTCCGCGACTGTTTATGTAATATATTCGCAGCTATCGGAGGCCATTCTTCCATTCGCAACCTGAGGACCCTCCATGCCATGGTGATAGGGACGCAAGTATTATGTAAAGATTTCCTATTCAAGATAATTTTAAGCCAAGACATGACATTTTACGTCAGTATTTTTACTGCGCTTGATACTACGCTGACGAATACAGACTGCTAACTCTTCCACTACATATTTTACCTTTATTTACCTTATTTTATTATATTTCAGTTTCATATTTTAATATAAAACACGGGATTGTACCAAAGGTCTAGTAAAATAACATATATATTAAGTCCATATTACTTATTCCATTTTCGGAATAATAATTTTTATAATTATTTTATAACAACTTTGTACCTACTGTTGGTAAGGACAGGTCTCTCCCCTTCAATCTTTTTGTGTGTCCTGACGATGACTGATTTGGACAGCTGAAACATGTAGTAGTGTTAAATACGCCAAATATACAAGATCTGTATGTACAGTTGTGTTTATCGGAAAATAAAGGTAAACATTTAATTAATAAATAAACAACTGGACGATGTCACCTAATTTTAGCTAACATTTATACGTTTCTTATAACATTTCAAACTGCTGCCCTGCCAATTTTTAGTTTCTTGAGTCGCGACAATAACAGTTTAGTTGTCCGGTACACAAATATTTATTCAGGAAGGGAACTTAAATGTCCCATTTCAACGTTTGGTGTGTAAGTCTTCTCTTCTCACATGCATCCAGCCTTTTCACCGAATATGTTATATTTCTTGGGAATCTACTTTCTGAGATAAGTTCCCAATTGTCCAAGTGAGTTCAATGTCAGAATAAACTACGAACTCGCTACATACTGCATGTTACAGTGACATCACTGTTTACCCCATGGTCCCAGACACGTTTAAAACTCAGATATTCAGACCCAATCATTGTGTTAATTTCGTGGCATCAGTAAGGACTACAACTGACTTTTCTTCTGATGGATTGGTGTAATCACTGCATAACTCTGATAATAGAGACCTTTTAAACCTACCTCATGCCATGGGCTTTATTGAGTACATAAATTTAATTTTTGCACTTTTTTGTCGGACACATTTTTGATAGTAAAACATAAATCCTAGTAACACTATCGCCATTTAAGTTTTTTTTTCCAGTAAGTGTTGGTACGTGTTGTTCATGTGCCCCATCTATGTTTATTTATTTGTCTTCGGTCCGGAAGATTTTCTTGCGTCATTCTCGTATCATCTTCCCCCACTTCCCTTTCTGTCCCAATATTCCTTTTTATTTACTTCCTTTTAGGTGCCGGAATAGCGTAGTCATTACTGGGACTAGAGACTGGTTGGACGGCCCGTGTTCTAATCCCAGTAGGGGTAAGTTATTTTTCTTTTCTCCAAAACCGCCCCAACTCAGCCTCCTATTTGCTGAATATCGAGTAGTTTCCCAGCGGCAAAGCGGCCGGGGAGTGAAGTGGATCACTCATCTCCATCTATTGTCGAAGTTGTAAATGACTACAGCTACAAAATATACTAACCTACAGGCATTCATAGCGTGGACAGAGAAAATTTTAAGTCTTTTTTATTCCTGCGCTCTTAAAAGTTAGGTTGCTACTGACACGATAATGCAAAGGCTTCCCTGGGAAGCTCAGCTAGATAAAAACGCTCCCCACTTTATGAAAAATTAATATTTCTTTATTGTGTTTACAGTATTCCGTCACTGATACCTATTCCGAGCCAAAGGAATCCAATGTACACCCGTACTTCATATTTAAAATTGTTGATATTAACTTCCTCTCTTTCAGTCTAACTCTTCCAAACGGCATCCAATAAGTTTTCCCACAAAATTTTGTGTGCAGTTTGCTTCTTCTTCCCCCTATGCGCGTCCACATTCCTCGTACATCTACCCTCCTTTGTTAATCAAATTAATGTTTAGTAAGGACTACAAATAATGAAGCTCGAGTCAACGAAATATGTCTACATTAGAGTGTCTGGTCACTGTGATCGACAAAATTAAGGTATTCACATACCGCAACTTATATCAACTAATCAAACAAATTTATATTCGACACTGATCCTGAGTTTCTTAACACCACACATATACCAATGACTCGTATTTCATGCAATCTTTGGTCATTGTGGGGTCGTCATTTATTTTTTTTATCGACACTCTATGTATAGAAGAAGGCGCCTATTACGGGGAGATTCCTAATTTGGGTAAGTGTTTTATTTCATACCAGGAGGTGCTGCGCTCTGTGCTTAAGAAAGTAAACCATTAAGCAGATGTGGTTTTTAATTGTAATCACATTATAAACGGTCAGTTTTCAAGACTTCGATACTGACTGTGTGTCTTTGTTTTGGTGCGCTGTGAAATTTTTGCTTATCCCTAAACTGTGACTCGTGAGCCGTTGAGGTAAGCTATTTTTCTGAATTAGTTTAGTGTTCAGTTCTCTCTTAAGTGTAATCTTAAACCCTTGCTTTGTTTCATAGGTACAATTTTAGGCCCTTCTCTTTTATTCGCTCATTTTCTCGAGCACCTGTTTTTGCCTGTTATGGGGAGGTCTGAAGAGCATAATATGGGACTCCCCATATTAGGAAGTCAGTACTTTGTGAATTATTCCTTCTGGGTTATATAGTATTACAGATGGCTCGAAAGAAAAAATGGGACCCCCAAAGGATGAAGGCAGCTACTGAGGCTATGAGGAACAAGGAAATGGGCAGCTACAATGCATACAGGGTTTTCAACTTACCACAAACAACACTACAGCTTTATGTTATAGCCCGGCAGAACAGCTCAAGTGAAGCAATGAAAACAAAACTGGGAAGAAAACGAGTTTTTCCATGTGAAGTAGAAAATGATCTGGCTGAGCACTGTCTTTTGATGGAAAGAAATTTTCTGGCTTGACAATGGCAGACGTCATGCATTTCGCTTACCAACTTACTGTAAGAAACTGAATTAAAAGGCAGCTTTTGCAAGAGAAATGAAAAGACTTGAAGGAAGTGGTTGAAAAATTTCAAGAAATTTCAGTTACAGCCCCCGAAGGTCTTCACTCCCAAGAGAGAGGGGTTTCACTCCTGAATCAGCAGCTCAGTTTTTTTTTAATCTAGGAACCCGTTATGTACACCGTTCAGCATAATCCTGCAAGACTTCACAATTGCGACGAAACCGGCATCCCTATTGTACAGAATGAACACACGAAAATATTAGGATTGAAAAGCAAGCATGTGATATCTTCTGTTCAGTCCGCAGATCAGGGATTTCTTGTGACATTCGTCACCTGTATGAATCCAACAGGACACTTCATTCCTCCGTTACTTACTCGTATATTTCCAAGAAAATATATGAAACAAGAAATGATGAATGGCACACCGCCTGGATCAAACCACGCTTGCCATCCCTCGGGGTGGATATATAGCGAGATTTTCACCCAGTGATTTCTTCATTTCAGACAAAATACAAAATCGCTAAATACGATCCTGTTATCCTTGAACGGAACGGGCATAATTCACACACAAGGAACCTGGAGGTCATTACTTTAGCTCGAGATAATCACGTTGACATCATTTCCTCCCACCTCACAACAGCCATAAAATGCAACCCTTGGATGAAGCTTTCATGGAGCCCCTGAAAAAATTCTACTGCCAAAAATTGAACAATAGCTACGTTAAAACCTAGGGCGAGTTGTCGCCTTCTATAAAACTGGCGAAAAATTCGACAATGCATAGAAGCGAGCTGCAACAGGCGAGATAGCAGCTAATGGCTTCCGGGCGACAGGCCTTTTCCGTTGTGACAAGGACATCTTACGACCACACGATTTCCGTCTAACCACAGAGGACACATATGTTGCAGCTATGAACTATCCTGTTTTGATGAAGACCAGCGATTAGCCATTATTCAGTTCTGTTAATTCTTCGCCGTTCACTTCTGTTCAGGCTCTCCGAGCATCAGATATCAATCCTGTGCCAAACCTGAACCTAAAGTCAAATACTCGTGGTGGAACAGCAAAGAAGATACCGAGTTCACCTTACAAAAAAAATTTGTTGGCATAACTCAGAAAATCAAACAGGCCACTAAATCCAAAATCAGTCGGCTTGTGTCGAATGATCTTCTTGGGCCTCAAAAAATACATAAGAGAAGGGTTTTCTGGGATCCAACTCCGTCTAACACTCCATCAGATTCGGACACTGACTTAGCTGTTCCTTACGCTGACGATTGGACGGAAGAAGAGGAACAAGACTCTGATTGTGTGTACTGTACTGGTCGTTTCTCTGAAGACCAATATGGAGAAGAGTGGATACGATGTGTGAAATATTGCAGATGGGCGCACACAATTTGTGCTGGTATGGAGGAAGATTTTGTTCGTGAACTTTGTTCCTAGTTTATAACCTTTGTGTTTGTAATTTTTTAAATTCTCTAAATATTCTTTGTGCCTTCTGTGTAAATTATTCACCTCCCCGATTTAGTAACACATGTGCACCTAATTAGGGGATGTGAAGCTTTAAGGAAACGAATTTTACACACGTTTTTCTTTTCTTAATTTACGACGTTCATGTAACAACTGTCTGTATATTAATCAATAAAGTAATGCTTGTGTTTTGAAAAGTTTCACGACTTTTTCTAAGTTTAATACCAGTTTAAAAGAAACGAATAATAGGGGACCTTCCCTTACTTGTCTAAAGAACCTAAGTTATACATTTATAGCTCTGTTCTACATGATTTATTTCATTACTGTTTCCATTAGAACTATTCAAATCATATGCACATGTCTGCCGTAGTTTTCTTTTCAGCATAGGAAAATCTATTATTCATTTATCTGTGTTATTATGAAATCTGTGCGTACATGAAAAAAAATTGTGTAACGGCATATTAAATTACATGAACCAGCACAATCGATGGGTCACATACTTACACATCAGATATTACGGTGTTTAATGCGGCAGTTTCCTAGTTAACCACGGAGAAATAACAATTATTATCAACACAAAATATGTCCCTCTCCCCTAGATAGCGCAACAGCCCTTAATGAACCACAGCCTCCTTATTATCGAGGCTGCACGATCACACTCAGACACACCACACTCACTAGGACTCCTCTGGACGAGAGATCAGCCTGACACAGAGCCTCTACCTGACAAGAGACTGTCGAGAGATACACATCCATGAACCCGGAGGGATTCAAACCCGCATTCCGAGCAAGCGAGCGGCTGCAAACCCATGTCTTAGACAGCGCGGAGATTGGGATCGACCACGCAGTATATTTATCTCTTATAAATTTTCTGTTATCCTAAGAATAAACAGCGATTATTTCCTATGCAGAATTAACCAGTTAGTCAGGGAGAATGTATTTACTGTGTTTAAGAACTGATTTCTTTTTACACGAGTGTCATTTAGATGCCTAAATAAAATACGTAACCGAGTAGGAGGAAATGCTTTTGTTAAACACAGGGTATCTAAGTCGGTACGAGCAGTGAATAAAGTGTACAGACCAAGATTCACCAGATATACAATAACACCATCATATTCGAGTTGTTTTCAAAAGGAGCGTCATATCTTGCAACTCCTCCTCGGCTCGTGTTTTACCATACTAGAAGTCTTCTTTCGTTCCTACTGAACCAGCTGTTTGTTCTTGTCTTCAGAATAATATAAGAGGAGTGAGCGTGATTAGGTTCGCTGCGCGTTGTTTTGAGAGTAATGTTTCTTCCGGTTGTGCACAAGAGGCCCGGCTAAGGACTAGTCATTGTCACAGATGACGAGTTAGAAGGTCACGAAAACGGTAACAGCACTTAAATGGAACTCACTACAGGACGTGAAGTATAAGTGCCAGTATTTCTCTATATCGTCACAGAAGACAGGAAACTAACACCTGTTTACTTTGTATCTATACCCTTATTCCTTATTTTTATACCACACCTGTAATTTTCATGTTGTCAGACTACACTTAACCATAGTGTTCGTGAGAATATTCATGCAAGGATAAAATTTACAAAACAGTTACAAGCGAAATTTAAAGAGGCTGACAAGCTGATGGTAACTGTGTTTAATGACAAAGTAACCCCAGGATCGAGATGGATCAAGGAATATGCTTAATTTTAGGTTGTTAATACCTATGATATATTTTTT
>Ga0209629_10000811_pt1 | contig 18250 bp, 15 predicted proteins | sample TergutCu122P5_FD_187286 | JGI IMG/M metagenome (GOLD analysis project Ga0209629, IMG submission 187286) | Cubitermes ugandensis P5 segment gut microbial communities from Kakamega Forest, Kenya - Cu122 P5 (SPAdes) (version 2) | ecosystem: Host-associated > Arthropoda: Insects > Digestive system...
GCATTCGAATTGCCGACCGCTACTGAAAGTCCTGCGGCGCAACAGGCAAAGATTTCATTGCAAAGATCGTCGCCGCGAAAATCGAGGAACATGATCGACGACTGATATTTCAACGCCTCGTCGAGGTATTGTTTGTAGTTCGACGGCATGGCTTGGTTGTTCGTGCCGACAAGCCGCTCAATGAAGTGCCCGATTTCGTTGGCTCCTTTGGCCATTTCACTTACAGTCTGGCCACCGTTGAGCGACCCGCCTTTCGTGATCGCCCAAGTGATGATGGGGTTGATCGGGCAATACTTGAGCGGTGCGCCACGAGCGATCCAGTAAAGCACCGAGGAATGATGCGCAAACGCGTCCGAATGCCCCATGCAAGAACCCACTGAACCTTGCGACCAATACAAGCGGTCGGATTCCTTGCGGTTCGGGTCAAGGTGATTCAAAACCTGCCAGGGCAGTGTGCAGGTGATGCGCTCTTCGACGAGTTTTTCGTTTTCGCGGATTTGTTCATTGCGCCAGTCGACGAACGTGTTGTCATATTTGAGAACAGGCATCTGCCCGGATTCCCAAAGCGTATCGAACGCAACGGCGGCGGCTTGCAAATCCTGCAACACTTCCGCAGCATAGTCGTCGAGCGTCACGCAACCGTGTGTCGGTAACAAGTGTTTTTCGATATTTTCACGCCGGAATTTTTGTTGTTCCGTGTATTCTTTTCTGATCCATCTTTTCATAAAGATTTACCTCTTTTCAAAAATTGTTTCGATGACGGTTTTGCATCATTTATCGCGCGGGGCAATTGCCCGTCGGGCAATTGTCACCCGTCGATGTCGGAACGGCAAATGTCTTTGCATTGGGGGCATTTGAAACCGCATCACCGCGTAATCCTTGGGCGATTTGCCGATACAAGGTCGCCAAATCCTTCACGTTTCCGTCACCGAGTTTAACCGTGACCTCTTTTTCAAGGCTGTCAAAGAAGCCGCCCCAGATTTTGTTGCTCACTTTGGTTTGCGAACATGTCCTGACGGAAGCGTAACCGGCGTCAACGGTTCGAATAGTGCCGCGTTCCATGCCGGATGCGGCATTGTCAAAGCAGTCCGCAAGATACTTGGTGTCTTTTTTGCCGTCGTTCGGGATGTTCTGCGTGACCCATTCCTTGAGCGTTGCCAGTTTCGGCGGATCGGGGTGCGGGTGCCGTTCTCCCCTTTGGGATTCCGCACGCTGCATACTCATGGTCGGACGCGACGAACGCAAAAGCATGTTGAAATATTCGCCGGTGTTGCATGACAGACCGTGGGTGAAATTTCACATCAAAGAAAGCGATAAAGGACCTGTCATTTGGGAGATCAAGGAGTGTGAAATTTTTATCCGCAAGACAGAACATGGTGATCCATGGGACAAACCGTTACGATTGATCGTCGCTCGCAATGTGATGAACGGGAAGGAAGAAGAAATCAAATTTTTCGTGAGCAATGCGTCCGGGGACATGCCGCTTGATGACTTGTTACTGCCGGCGTTCAGCCGTTGGCGCATGGAACGGTCGTTCGAAGACACGAAACAAAAGCTCGGCTTGGGCAATTTTGAAGGCCGGAATTATCAAGGGATGATTCGACATTTATTACTGTGCTCGCTGACGTATTATTTTTGCAAACGCAATGGCTTGCCTTGTCAAAAAAAACGGCGAATTGACATTTTACCAAGTCGTGCGGGTCATGGCGTCGGAACTGACGCTGCCCGTTACACCTTTACGAATCTTAAAAATTAACGAATAATACTACCAACAACGCAATGCCTTGGCAAAGTCTTGCCACCGACGAACAACTCGAAAACGAATCACACAACGCAATATCGATCTACGGAAAATTCAAAGGTGTAAATGGACTTAGTTGTTGCGCTGTAGTGGTAAGAGTTGGACGGCAATGACCGTTCGAAGGCAAGGAAGCTGCGGTCTCCGTGCCCCAAAAGTCGGGCAGCGGCTCAGCTTTTGTATCCATGCCAATATTTCCTATGCAATACAACTTTCGTGTTTTATCACATCAATGACTTGATCCAATTCCTTTGAAGTCAAATCGGAACCGCTGGGAAGACACAACCCGTTTTGAAAAAACGATTCGGAAACTTCTCCGCCGCGATGCCGGCAATGGGAAAAAACCGGCTGCAAGTGCATCGGTTTCCAGACAGGTCGGGATTCGATGTTGACTGCATCCAGAGCCAATCGGACTTCTTCACATGATTTGCCGAACTTCGCAGGGTCAATAGTCAGGACGGTCAACCAGTGTGTTGAAAAGAAATTTTTCGGTTCCGGCATGAAAGTAACACCGGGGAGATCACCAAGGTGCTTTTTATAGTAATCGAAATTGGCGCGACGTGCGACGACGCGTTCGTCAAGCGTCAACAATTGCCCGCGTCCCACGGCGGCGCAAAGATTGCTCATGCGATAGTTGTAACCGATTTCCGAATGCTGGTAATGCGGGGCGGGATCACGTGCCTGGGTTGCCCAGAAGCGAACTTTCTTCGCCCAATCCTCGTTGTCGGTAACCAACATGCCGCCGCCACTGGTCGTGATGATCTTATTTCCGTTAAACGAAAAAGCACCGAGTTTTCCAAACAATCCGGCATTTTCCCCCTGATATTTTGCGCCGAGTGCTTCGGCGGCATCTTCAAGCACGGGGATTTCATATTTCTTGCAAATCTCAAGAATCGCGTCATAATCGGCGCATTGTCCGTATAAATCGACGGGAATCACCGCCTTGGGCAACTTGTTTTTCTTTGCGCAATCGGCCAGTTCATCTGCCAAAAGTTGCGGATCAATGTTCCATGTCTCACGATTGGAATCAATAAAAACGGGAGTCGCCCCGACATAAGTGACCGGGTTAGCCGATGCGGAAAATGTCAATGATGAAACAATAACTTCATCGTTGTGGTTGACATCCAGCAGTTTCAAGCCAAGATGAATGGCTGCCGTTCCGCTGGAAAGGGCAACGGCATGTTTTGCGCCGACTTTTGCGGCAAATTCCCGCTCAAAGGCATCGACATGCGGTCCAAGCGGCGCAATCCAGTTGGAATCGAACGCGTCGAGAAGGTACTCGCGCTCTTTCGGTGACATGACATGGGGGGTGGAAAGCCAAATACGGGGACGTGTTTGTGTCATTGATAAAGTCATTGTTGTTATGCACGATAGAGTGGAAAATAATCCGTTTTAAGTGGTTCATCCTTATTTTTTTGAGCTAATTCAACAAGCTCATGATAAATGTCGTGATTATAAATGCGTCGTCCAACCCAAAAATCGTGAAGCCCATTTTTTGCAAATGTTTTTTTGAAACGTAAAAGTGGGTCATCCTCGGATGTCGTAAATCCACCGCCGAGATGCAAGAACTGTTTTCCGTGAGCCTTCCCCCAATGGGCGGCTTCCGCTGTTATCAGATTGTTACATGCCAACGTATAATAATCCGGATGAGTTACTGAAAAATGGTAGTGCATAAAACCCTGGTGATGCATAAACATCACCGAACTGACAATTGATCCTTCGTGAAATGCATTCAGTATAAAAATCCGGCCATTCAATGCACGCATGGTTTCAGCAAAAAACTCTTCGGGAAAAAAATAATAACCGGGAGCGTCGTTTTTTTGCATTGTCAATGTATATAAACGAAAAAAATCCTGAACGGATGTTCCATCATAGTCAAATTGAACCGTCACATCGTTTTTTATCGCCTTCCTGATCCTGTTTCTGCATTCTCGGGAAAAGTTTTCTTGTATGAGGTCATCAGGTGTCAAGTCAATAGCCACCGTCTTTCGATTGAAGGTGACATCATAGATGAATTTACAATACTCAACATTATTCAACAAGGGGTGAAAACGCACAAATTCGGAAACGACATTATGCTGCATGCAATATTGTGTGAATTCCTCATGGTAAGCCATTATCAAATGTTCATTATTTTCCGGTGAGCAATTGATTATGACAGGTCCGCCATAACCATACGGACTAATGATGTCATAATGCCCCGTCACTTTTCCATTGATTACTATGGGACGCAGGATGAAAGAATAATACACTTCGCCCTGGTCAGAAACGTAATGGAAACAGGTTGACGTTCCACGATCAGGAGTCTCAAATAATTTTGCGTATTCCGGTGTCAAATAAATATCAGGAAGTTGCATTGACTTTCATTTTCCATGAGTTAGCGTAATAAAATTCACAATACAAATCAAAAATCTTTTGGTTCCATCTCAATGGTTTCCGTGATTTCAAAACCATAATTCGAATAAAGGCCAATTGCCGGAGCATTTGTTGCCGTAACGTGAAGCCCAACTTGCTTGTTTCCATTTTTAATGAACGCCTTCAGTAAATGTTCCACCAAAAACGAACCGATCCCACGTCCGTGCATTCCAGGATCAACAAACACATTTTGTATCCAACCGGTTTTATCCTCAAGGATTGCTCCAATAATTCCTCCGGCATAAACGACACCCGACGAAACCGAAATGGCATTGATTCCTGACGCTGAGGCAAAAAAACCCTTTTGAGTTATCATTCTTGTTACAGACATTTTACAACTCTTCTGCGTCCGAAAACGCGGGAATATTGCAGCATCCGCCGTGGAAGAAAAAGCTAGGTACACCAGTTTTGCCATGGGTTCCAAGAGTGAATCATTCCAGGACATCCAAGCATATTCCGGAGACCATGGTTTCCAATTGATTGTCCTGGCCGACAAATCAACTCGCATGATATGGCGTTCATATTTCATTTATTGATTCTCCGATCGTTTGTTGTTTCTTTCCATATCCAAATCCTGAAGCGGGTTATGATCGGCAATAACAACATCCTTTTGTCCAAGAACTTTTCCCAGAGTCTTGAAAATAATCCATAAGTCAAGCATCAGATTGTGATGTTCAACATATTCGACATCCATCCTTAAACGTTCGTCCCAATTCAACAAGTTCCGGCCATTGATTTGAGCCAACCCAGTGATTCCCGGTCGCACATCGTGACGCCGCATTTCCTTGTCCGTATAATAAGGAAAATATCGCATCAAGAGCGGTCTTGGTCCCACGAGACTCATATCACCTTTCAATACATTGATGAGTTCCGGAAACTCATCTATACTCGTTTTACGCAAAAGATTACCAAACCATGTCACGCGCTGGACATCAGGCAGGAGTTGCCCATTATCATCTTTGGCGTTGGTCATCGTTCTGAATTTCAATATGTCAAACGGTTTGCCATGCAATCCGGGTCTTTGTTGTTTGAACAAAACCGGCGAGCCCATTTGAATGCGCACCAAAATGACAACGACCAATAGAAACGGTGAAAGCAAAAGCAACCCGAACAAGGCTACGCAAATATCAATCGCTCTTTTGATATGATTTTGATACATTCTTTAACCCTGTCTCTTACGATATTGATCGGCGGTTTTTTCCAGAACATCGACGAATTTTTCGCCGAGGATATTACGAGAAAACTCATTTTCCGCCAGTTTTCTGGCATGGATCGCCATTTGACGGGTTTTTTCTTTCTGTTGCATCATGGAAACGACGGCATCGGCAAACGCTTCCGCATTTTCCGGAGGCACGGTTATGCCAGCATCATATTGTTCCAAGTGTTCGGAAAGCCATCCGGAATAATTAATCAACACAGGAAGACCGCTCGCAAGGTAATCGAAAAATTTGTTTGGGCTTGTTCCGTCATAGATCCCGGGATTGTCTTTGCATAACATCATTCCCACATCCATTTGCGGCAAAATTCGGGCGATTTCATTTTTGGGAATCGGCTTGACCCACGAAACACAGTCATTAAGACCTTCATCCTCACAACGTTTTTTGAGCATGGGGGTTTGCGCTCCGTCGCCGATAAAGGAAAAGTGAATTCCTGCAATCCCGCGACATTTCAACACAGCTACGGCATCAAGTGCCGCCCCAACCCCATTGACAAGACCATTTGCTCCTGCATGAACGAGACGAAAATCACCCGGTCGGCCAAATCGTGGGTCGTGATCAATTTCCGCATGATTCTCTTGCGGAATAAAAAGGTCAAGATCACAACTGTTTGGAATCATTGTCACCCGTTCCCTGGGATAATTCGTTTCAACGACTCCTTCAGTCATCCGCGGGGCAAGAGTAATGACATGTTGTGCTGAATGATAAGACTGATACTCCATGCGTCGCAAATAACAGATCAGAATTCTCGACTTGAGAATCCCAAGCGTGATCGGACGTTCCGGCCAAAGATCACGAACCTCGAATACAAACGGACAGCGATGAAATTTCGCTGCTTTACGTCCAAGCGGACCAACGGTGAGAGGAGTCGATGTCGCAAAAACAAGGTCAACCTCACAAAGCGTCTTTGCCACTTTCAATGCTTTGCGAGCAAAACGCATGAAAGCGATCCAACGCCGGGCAAAACTCATGTAATTGGAATAAGGTTCAATTATGCGATAAACATCAATTCCGTCAATATGGCTTTGGATGACACTGCCCCGTTGACCCTGAATACCTGTAAGATCGGAAGTGCTGCATATCATGGATACTTTGTGCCCGGCATTAATGAGACGCCTGGCCATTTCATAACTTCTCGTTCCGCCCTGCTGGTCCGGGGTAATAAAATATTGGTGGATATAAATAATGTGCATTCTATTGCCCATTGTATAAAAGTTTTGCCGGTGCTGATCGCTCACAGATAAAAGGAGTACAGTCTTCGTTGTTCCTACAGTTGATGGCTGGTCACAACTGTTGTGATACAGTCAATATATCTTTTAATGAGAAAAATTTGTTGCTATTCCTGATCAATATTCGGTATGCCAACCAGAAAGAAAAATGAATATAAATAACGAGTGTCAAAAAAATCGCCACTAAAGAAAGAAGCTAACAGAATGAAAAATAAAAAAGATGCGATATGAATTCTTAAAAGATAAGAATAATTCAGTGAAAAAATCTTTCTAAATACAAAAAACAACAGAACCATAAACATCATCACGGCCAGTAAACCGCCTTCATAAAACAATTCGAGAACATGGTTATGTGGATAATCATTAATACCGACATAATATTTCCATCCGCCAAGACCATGACCAAGAAAAGTATTCTCCGACCAGTGAGCCATAATATATCCATAATGGTCTTCGCGACCGCTAAGATAACGTTCCTCAATCGTTTGTTCATAAATGCGCTTTTCAAATGCCTCTTTGACTGAAACATAGAGTTTTGGAAACATCGCAAAAAAGATGCCGGTGATAACAACAATTACAAAGAAAAAGATGAGTGAACGAAATATCCTTTGAAAATTGAGAATCCGGCATAAAAACAGGAACACAATCAGAGATAATAAAGCTGCCAACATACCGCCCCGTGAACCTGACAGGAGGAGAGCCGCAAAAAATAAAGGCAGAAGAAAAATCTTTATGAACCGCTTTTTTATGATGATTGAATAAAACGCATCAATAATGCACAGGGCGACAAATCGGGCAAAGATATTAGGCCCTCCGCCAAGTACGGCAAGACGCCGTGACGAGGTATTTTCTGTCGCCATATCACCGGAAATTAAAGCAGGAACTGACAAAGCGATGAACAGGTACATCAACAAAACACCATAGCTCCATATTCTTTCGAGCAAGAGGGAAGCAACGGGCAAAAGACACATTTGGTAAGTGATATAGAGATAAACGATAATAAGAGCCAATTCATATATTTTATAAATCAGACTCGGTGTAACGAACATCCACACCGAAGTAAGAATCATATAGAAAATAAGGATCAGGCTGAGGATAAAAACTCTTGAGAAATAATCCATGGAATCACGAATGCCGACGAAAGAGTATTTGTGCTTCAACAGAACAAGTAAAACCAGGAGTCCCAGCAAAGCCGACAAGCGAATCTCAGAGAAAGTCCATATTGAAATCTCACCGCTTTCCGTGTCGATCTGAAAAAAGAAACGGAGAAAATTCCACCGGCCTCCGAATGTAAAGACGACGTAAAGCAGACAAAAAAGTTTCTCCATGATCGTGAAGTTCATGGAAAGATCATTTCGTGAGTTTTTGTGATGAATTAGTGAAACCATATTTGTATTTCGCGTAAAATATTCGTTCGATTGATGGGTTTGATCAAAGGAAACGTGGAACAGAGTAACTCAGCCGTTGGGTTGTTTGTGGTCAGATTTGCTTTCAAAAGGACAATGAAGTCACAATTCATTATTGTTCCAAAGCCGTTTTCAAAAAGCCGGTCGAATGTTCTCTTTCACGCATCAGTTCTTGATTGACGGATTCATAGTCCATTGTCAAGACGTCGGTTTGATCCATCAGTTGGTCGTGGAACACCCTGTTGGAAATATTCAATCTTGCGAAAAGATCAAGCACTCTTGAATTCACGGACTTTTTCTCGTCTTTGCTCGAACGAAGCTGGGTGACAAACGGTTTGTTAAAATTGATGGAAAACGCCGTTCCATGAAATGAACTTGTCAATACAATGGCGGCATTGTCAATAAGCGTCAAAAATTCGCGAGGCCCGGCATCGTAGATGCTATTGACCTCGCTTCGAAAGAAAGTTTCACCATTACGATCAATGCAATAGATTGGATATCCTGTTTTCTTTTTTATGGCGTTTGCCAAACGAATAAGCTGAGGGGAATAATGTATGAAATAACAAAGGATATACGGACGATTGATCGGATAAGGCGAAGCCAATTCCATCCACTTTTCCCTGGAGATCAAGAACGTGGGGTCCAAAACAACTTCGGAGTCCCTTTCAAGATATTTACTGATGATTTTTTTCCCCTGAGACTCGCGGGTTGAAAGCGCATGAAACGACACGAGCGATTTCTTGACAAAATCAACGGATTTTTCTTCAAGATCATTCACTCCAAAACTTGGGGCATAAGCGATCTTTTTCTTTCCATCTGGCACAAAATTGAGAAAGAATCCGTCGTCTGCCTGATAGTTTCCCGTGTTCCAGATTTGATCGCTGCCGCATATAAACGTGTCATATTCATTCGTCCCTGTGCGCAGATCTTCACAATTTTTATACTTGCCGGCGGAAAGATGATACTCTTTTTCCATGAAATCACGAAAGCGTTGAAATCGCAAGGCCCGCTTTTTTTTCAATATGACGGAATTAAGGATATAGTAGCATACCGACAGGAATGGATGTGACCGACGATGAAATAATTTCGCCCTTTCAAAAAAGAAAGGTTCCCGAAAAGGCGGAACATAATCCAGAACGTCGCAAGCGTAACCCAATTCCTCCACTTTTTTGCGCAGGGCGCAGGTTTGCAGAACGGCACCATAATTATACGATGTATGGAAAGTGACGGTACAAACTTTACTGGATTTCATGACATGCCATCCCAAAACAGGGTGAATATTTATTATCGTAAAATAAGTTGTGCTTTCAAACATTCAATACTTTTGCACATCAACACTGCCAGCGAAGGATGCATCAGGTCTGAAATAAAGCGAATACAACGTGATCATTGCATAAAGGAAAATGGAAAATCCATGGGCAATTAAAAGCGACCATGCCGCCCCTGAAAGTCCATACCAGGGGATAATCGTGAATCCAAAAATAAAACTCAGTGCGGCGCCACCGAAAACACCGAAAGAATAAAGCCGGTCATGGCGTGCCGATTGAATGTATTGCACGAAAACCATACCCTGTGCTAAAACGATGTTGTAGATCGCAAGAATGGGGAGGATGTGTGCAGCTTCCGCAAACTCAGGCTTAAAAAAAACTCCGACGATCCATTTTGGGAAAAAAAACATCGGAAACGCCAGGGGAAAAGATGTAAGAAACATGACCAAAGCATACTGAAAAACGGCGGTCCGTTTCTCACGCCGGGAAACTTCCGGCAATGTCACGCGGGCCATCGCCGGGCGACCGATGCGGGAAAGCTGAGAAAACACAAAATTGATAATCAGGAGAATCTGGAGCGCAGCCGCATAAATACCGACTTCACTTGGGCCGTGGGTGCGTTTCAGAAAAAGTTGAATCGTCGGCCCGATAAAAAGCAATAGAAACGTGCCAAGTGCGATTTCAAAATTTTCCCTGAGTTGATGGCAAGCGGCAAACCAGTTTTGTTTGCAAAAAATGCGGGTGTGTTCCCCCTTGATCACTTCATGATACTGGAAATAGAGCACAAACAGTGACGCAAGGATGGCAACCGTGGCAATGTAATTGATGGAAAGAAGAAAGGGTGCCGACAACACGAGAATCCAAATCGGAGTATATTCGAGCAATCGCCGAATAAGAAAATAGGTGGCGTGTTTTCCCATCTGACGCCAGGAATCGTAAACCGGTTGTAAATCGAACGAAATCAGAATATTGGCCGTTACCACAAGCCAAAGCGATATCGACATCGGCATGTTGGAAAAAAAAGCAAAAAACAAAAGGCCGATATTGAATGCAACAGCCAATATAAGGCTCAATATGACGGTTCCACAGAAAATGCGTTCAAAGTCACCGGGATGTTGGATAATATCGCGAACCATTGTGCGCTCACGACCGTAACGGACAATACATGCACCGTAGGTTCCGATAGCCATATAGGATGCATATTGCCCGAAAAGGGTTCGACCGAGTGTGTTGGTGACGAGAATTTGTGTCGCAATTGCAAACAATCCCAAAAACCCGTTGCTGATCATCAGCATGAGCGTGTTTTTGACCGCCTGACTCTTCATGAGTTTTTCAAAAGCAAACCGGTATTTTACAAGAAATTTCGGGAAAAAACGCAGACAAACCGATAAACCAAACGCAATACAGGTTTGTAAGATTTTTTCCATACCGCCGTTGAAGCGCACGATAAAGTTGGAAGGTGCCTCCGGATTCTGGCGAACAGAATGTTGATTATGGTCTGACAAAGTCTTCTCAGGCGGTCTGTTCATGGCTGATATTTTTCCGGTGGAAATGATATGACAGAATCAATTCCGCAATTCGTTCCGCCGCCTTACCGTCCCAGAGTTCCGGGATTTGCGGAGAGGCAAGCAAGCCGTCTTTGATCTTTTGATATGCGTCAAGAATTGCCCGGGAAGAGACGCCCACCAACTGATTCGAACCGACTTCACATGTCACAGGCCGTTCCGTATTCTCACGCAACGTGATGCAAGGCACTTGCAAAATCGTCGTCTCTTCCTGCAAGCCGCCGGAGTCGGTCAACACAACATAAGCATTTGCATTGAGTTTCAAAAAATCAAGGTAACCGATCGGCTCGACCAATCGCAGGTTGGTCATGCGGGCGACGCGTTCCTGCATTCCAAAATTTGCGATGTTCTTTTTCGTTCGCGGATGAATCGGAAAAATGATCGGCATGTCGTTTTGAATCACTTCAATCGCGTCAAGCAAACCGCCGAAAACCACCGGATCGTCAACGTTACTCGGACGATGTAACGTCATCGTTGCGAACTGTTTCGGCGTCAATTTCATTTCGACGAGAATGGACGATCGTTCCGCTTTTTCACGGTTTTTCAGTAGTGTGTCGATCATCACGTTGCCGACAAGGTGAATTTTTTCGGCGGGGATGTTTTCTTTACGGAGGTTTGCGACGCCGCTTTTTTCCGTACAAAACAACAGGTCGCTGATCGAGTCGGTCAAAAGACGGTTGATTTCTTCCGGCATGGTCCGGTCGCCGCTGCGCAAACCGGCTTCGACGTGGATCAATTTGATGCCGAGCTTGACAGCCACCAGGCCGCAAGCAATCGTACTGTTCACATCGCCGACCACCAACACGTAATCCGGCTTTTGCTCCAGGCAAATTGGCTCAAAGGCTTTCATGATTTCCGCCGTTTGAACCGTATGAGAACCGCTTCCGATTCCGAGATTGACATCAGGCTCGGGAATACCAAGCTCACGGAAGAAAAGATCGCTCATCTTCTCGTCATAGTACTGACCCGTATGCACAAGAAAAGACCGGATATCCGGATGTCTGCCGAAAACATCCATGATCGGAGCGATTTTCATAAAATTGGGACGCGCCCCTGCGATACAAATGATTTTAATCATGACAACTTTCACGAAAAATTCCAATGACTCAAGCCGACTGAAAATTCCGGGAGCTGGATGTGACAAGCCCTGCATTGCAAAGGCGTTTTATTGGGGCCGAAGGCTGTCGCCCATACCTGGCTGCTGTATAAAATCTACAATCTCGCGTCAGCGGTGTTTCGGTCGAGCACGTTTTTGACATCGTAGACGACGCCGTGTTCACCGACAATATGGCGGACGTTCAGCGTTTTGAATTCGTTGTGCGCCACCGCCAGCACCACCGCACTGAACCCTTTGCCGTTGTTGCCGCAGGTCATGTTTTCAATCTTCGGCATGAGCGACAAGCCGTATTCATGACGCACTTCCTCCGCATCGGCCCACGGATCGTAAATACTGACATTCGCGTCATAACTTTGCAACGAGCGAACGACATCAACCACTTTCGTGTTGCGAACATCGGGGCAATTTTCCTTAAACGTGATGCCGAGCACCAAAATGTTCGCCCCTTTGACTGCGACCCCTTTTTTGATCATCGTTTTGACGACTTGTGTCGCCACGTATTCGCCCATGTTGTCGTTCATGCGGCGGCCGGCCAAAATGATCTCCGGGTGATAACCGTATTCCTGCGCTTTTTGTGCGAGATAATACGGGTCAACTCCAATGCAGTGTCCACCGACCAGACCGGGCCGAAAATGAAGAAAGTTCCATTTCGTCCCCGCCGCTTCCAAAACATCAAGTGTATCGATTCCCATCAGGTTGAAAATCCGCGCCAGTTCGTTGACGAAGGCGATATTAATGTCACGCTGCGAGTTTTCAATCACTTTCGCCGCTTCCGCAACCTTGATCGTCGGTGCCAAATGCGTGCCGGCAAGAATCACCGACTTATAAAGCGCATCGACCTTTTCGCCGGTTTCCGGCGTTGAACCGGAGGTCACTTTTTTGATTTTTTCGACCGTGTGTTCCTTGTCGCCGGGATTAATGCGTTCCGGAGAATAGCCGGCGAAGAAATCGACGTTGAACTTCAAACCCGACGCTCTTTCCACCGCCGGAATGCACTCTTCCTCCGTCACGCCGGGATAAACCGTCGATTCGTAAATGACGATGTCCCCCTTTTTGATGACCTTGCCGACCGATTCGCTTGCCTTGTAAAGCGGCGTCAGATCAGGCCGGTTATGCTTGTCAACCGGAGTCGGCACCGTCACAATATAATAATTACAATTACGGATGTCGTCAAGATTCGACGTGCAACAAAGTCCCGCCGCCTGACCGCTTAATGTTTCCGCATCGGCGACAAGCACGGATTTCAGCAATTCGTCGGACACTTCGAGCGTTGCATCACGCCCGCGCTTAAGCTCTGCGATTCGGCTTTCGTGAATATCGAAACCGACGACGGGGTACTTTGTCGCGAACAGTCGCGCCAGCGGCAAACCAACATAACCAAGCCCAATGACGCCTATTTTGATGTTTGACATGGAAAAAACCAATGTAAGTGGAATGACGTTTAAGCTGAAAAACTTCCCGGAACTCCTTTGTGGTGAAAATCAAACCGATGAACGGGAACAAAAATTCTACCGTGTTCCCACAGATTCGGACCGGAGAACCTGCTGTTTTTGAAACGGCCGGTATTCGGGAACAAAATCGTGTAACATCTCCTTTAATTGGTCATCGGAACCGCCGTCCAGCAAACGGCAGAGCGAATGCATTTGCGTTTGCACCAGCTCAATCGGAAAAAGACGATGTGTTGCCGCCCGCAGTTTCGGATGGTCCGTTTCAAGCGTTTGCTCGCTGTCAAAGTAGAGTTCTTCGTACAACTTTTCACCGGGGCGAAGCCCTGTGTATTGAATTTCAACGGCATGTTCGGGCAAACCGGCAAGTCGAATCATATCGCGTGCCAAATCGACGATTCGAACTTGTTCCCCCATATCGAGGACGAAAATTTCGCCCCCTTTTCCCATTGCGGCGGCCTGGAGCACCAATTGGGACGCTTCAGGGATCGTCATGAAATATCGGGTCATCTCCGGGTCGGTCACCGTGATCGGCCCGCCTTTTTGAATTTGATTCCTGAAAATCGGAACAACACTGCCGGTGGAACCAAGCACGTTGCCGAATCGCGTCACGATAAAACGTGTCGATGAAGCCTGGGACATCGCATGGACATAACGCTCCGCGAGATGTTTGCTCGTTCCCATGACGCTGGTCGGATTGACCGCTTTATCGGTGGAAACAAGGACAAATTTTTTGACTTCATATTCATCCGAAAGATCAACCACGTTACGGGTTCCCAGAATATTATTGCGAACCGCTTCGGAAACATTCGCCTCCATGAGCGGCACATGTTTATGAGCAGCCGCATGAAACACGACTTCCGGGCGATATTCGTCAAAAACCTGATTCATCCGCTTGTAATGAGTGACATCCGCAATGATCGGGATAACGTCGCACGTAACCCCCATTTCCCGTAACTCGTTTTCCAGAAAGAAAATCCGGTTTTCTCCGCGTCCGAGAATCAAAAGCTGTTCCGGCTGAAAACGGACCAGTTGCCGACAAATTTCCGAACCGATGCTCCCCCCGGCCCCGGTCACCAGGACACAACGCTCTTTGATCAAATCGGAAATGACTGAATTATTCAGTTGAATGGGTTCGCGTTTCAAAAGGTCTTCAATATTAATGTCACGGATGGGAACGGTTTTCCCCCCCAGCCTCGAATCCGGCTGCAAAACGATGCGCAAATTCAGTCCGGCTTTTTGACAAACTTTGGTCAATTCCCGAACCTGAGGCCCGCTCACAATGCCTGCAATCATCAACACGTCGGTTACATGATGCTTTTTGACAACATCCTCGATCTGGGAAATCGTTCCTAAAACAGGAATTTGTGCCAGTTTTCGATGCAATTTATACTCATGGATGGTAATAAAACCGACGACCCGATATCCCAGTTCAGGTTGGGCGTGAATATTACTGGCCAAAATCGCGCCATCCTGATTGGCACCGACCAAAAGGGTATTTTTGAGTCCCTTGGCAACGAATCGCGGATAAATATCTTCACGATACATCCGTAAAACAAGACGAAACCCCCCCAAAAGAAGTATTGTCAGGAGGCCGTCCAAGACCGGGACCATTCTTGAAAAAATATACCAGGGAAACAGAGTGGTTTTAATCAGAAAAAAGAGACAAACACACACAAGTGACGCAAAAATCAAACGTTGTAAGTCTTTGATCGATACGTAGTACCAACATATATTTTGAAACTGTCCCAAAATATGAAAAACGATCATTTTTCCAATGATGACCCATCCCACGGTCTGGCAGAACGTGAGAAAGTATTTCTCTTCAAAAAGATCAACATCAAACCGAAAAACAAAAGCAAGAAAATAGGAAGAAAAGAAAAAGACGGCAATGATGGCGGCATTGACGACACGGTTGGAAAGCATCTTCGCAACCCAGTGCGAAAAACACTCCAAGTGGTTTTGTCCGTGGGCTTTATCAAAACGCGTTTTTAATGTCAGTGATTTTTGAGATGTCATGTTCGGAAACCCAAGCGAGAGACGAAAACACTTTTATATGGAGACAGACACCCCTGCGTCGCAAAAGAGCAACCAACGGGAATCGTGATTGTCTATCAATATTTTACAACAACTCCCAGTCCTTTTTCGACTCTGAATAATGCCCATATTTTGATTAAAAAAAACGGTTTGTCCAGCCTAAATTACCACAAAACTGAATGATCTTTGACCATTAAGATTCGTCATTTTGATCATTAAGCAAATAAAATGCCAAAACGTGAAAAAAATGAGAACAAATAATGATTTTTTTCATAAGTGTAAAAAAGATTGTTTGTATACATTAGTATACTACAAACGGAGACAAATTGTATTTTTCACACGGAGGCACAGAGGCACCAAGCCTCTCTTGAAAATCTCTCCGTGACTCCATGCCTCTATGTGAAAATCTTTGTAGGAAATAACCGGTAATTTATCACCGTTTACAGTATACATGCAAAGCTTTATTTGCTTGTGATTTGTTTACCGTTTCTTGGCGGTCAATCGAAGATTGACGTTCAAAACTTTGCTTTAATGAATTCTGATGTTGGAGATTGCCTGCTTGACAAGTTTGCGCATCAGGGTTGCCGAGCCGGGGTGGGCCGTAAAAAGCCGGAATTGCAGGCAGGCCTGGCCGACAAACATTTCAATGCCGGGAACAGCGATGCATCCTTTGGCTTTGGCGTTTTTGATGAACAGGGTGTTTTCTGGATTGTAAACGGCGTCGAACACGATCATCCCTTCGCGAAGGGCGGATTTTTCGAACGGTGTTTCATCGACGTTCGGGTGCATTCCCACCGGCGTGCAGTTGGCAAGGATGTTGCATTTGAAACCGTGCCGCAAATCCCATTCGATTTCGTTGCATCCGAGCTGCCTGGCGAGATTCAACGCGCGATCATAGTTGGCATCGGTGACCGTGACGCGCACCCCGCGAACTTGCAAACCATATGCCAACGCCTTGCCCGCCCCGCCGGAACCCAACACCAGGGCCGAGCAGCTTTGTAACGGACTGACGCCGTTGACCTTTCCCCCCATCGCCATTTCAATGCTGAGCACCGCCGCCGCATAATCGGTATTGTACCCGAAACGGTCGTAGTTGTCGATAATGACGGTATTGCATGCGCCGATTTCCTCAACGGCCGGGTCGCATCGCGTCAGCTTTTTGAGTACCGCCACTTTGTGCGGAATTGTGACGCTCAAGCCGCGAATGCCGATCAAAGGGGACTTGTCGATGAATTCCTCAAAATCCTCTTCGGCCACCTGAAACGGAAGATAAACGCGATTCATCCCGGCTTCGGCGAACGAGGCGTTGTGAATCAGCGGACTCAGGCTGTGTCCGATCGGATTGCCGACGACGCCGAACACTTCCGTTTCTTCGTTAATGTGCTCGTAACGGTACATGTCGCGCAACGCCTGGTATGTCGGCAATCCGGGGGCGACCACCCGTTTGTCGGAAAACGTCGAATAGGTGAACGGTGACCCGAATTTCGGGGCAAGCAATCGCGTCATCAACCCCATTTCGTCCATACTGATTGCAATCGTCGGGATTTTTGAATGATTCGCCTGCAACAGTTCGAAAACGCGGAACACGTCGCCGATACGCTTCGGCATCACCGCGATTTTGACAATGTCCGGGTCGCATTGTGCCAGCCGGTCCCAAATTGCCTGCAAGTCCGCCGGCGTTTCCTTCATGTTGTGATAACTGATGATCCGTTTCGTTTTGCCGTAACGCGGGGTCAGTTTCGCGGCGTTTTCCTCGAGGTCGACATACTCGACGCCGTCAAGGATCGCCTGCCGGAACACTTTGAGCCGTTTGGTTTCATCATCCCGCCAAAGACCGCCGTCTTCCGGCGTGCGGCATGTGACGATCACCGGCGTCGGTTTGTCTTTGAGCAGTCTTGCCAAATCCGGCTCTTTCCGCAGAAAATCGAGCCGCAATTCGACAAGAGGAACGCCGTCTTTGGCAAGCACCTGATGTTCCTGGATCATCCGGGTATGACTTCCGCAAGCGATACTGACACAATACATGAATCGACCTTACAACTTTTAAAATCACTAAGTGTTACCACAAGGGGGCAGGGTGCAGTTGTCAGGGGACAGGAATACGGGATTCTGTCCTCTGACAACTGCACCCTGATGCCTGTCCCCTACACCCTGTTCAGTATAATCCGGCATTTCGTTTCAGCCAAGTCGTGAAGTTGCCGAAGGCATTTTTTATGCTAAAATGATCATATTGGTACTCTATTGATCTTTTTGATAATTGGACGAAAAAATGGGCTTTTACGACCGCGATTATTACAGGGAACCGCCATCCCGCAATGAATACTACCATCTCCAGCAGCCGGAATCGTGGGTGCTGGCCATCATCGTGATCAACGTGTTGGTTTTTGTCGCCAATATGTTTACGTCGGGGAATAACCCCGAAGAGGCGGATCGAATCAATAACCTGCTCATGTTGTACAACGATTCGCTGGGCGATCCGTACCAATGGTGGCGGTTCCTCACTTACGGTTTCGTTCATAACAGTAGAATCATCACGCACATTCTTTTCAACATGATTGCACTTTACATGTTCGGCTCACTTGTCGAACGGTTGTACGGCGCGATGGAATTTCTCTTTGTTTACTTGGCGACGATCGTGTTTGCCGGTTTGGTTTGGGCGGTATTGATTGCGTTACACATTCGTTCCGGGTACTCCTTGGCTGGAGCGTCCGGGGGCGTTTGCGGCTTGATCATGCTTGGAATTCTCAACTTTC
>Ga0209629_10000812_pt1 | contig 18224 bp, 23 predicted proteins | sample TergutCu122P5_FD_187286 | JGI IMG/M metagenome (GOLD analysis project Ga0209629, IMG submission 187286) | Cubitermes ugandensis P5 segment gut microbial communities from Kakamega Forest, Kenya - Cu122 P5 (SPAdes) (version 2) | ecosystem: Host-associated > Arthropoda: Insects > Digestive system...
GGAACCCCCCCCCCGTACAGCCCTGATTTGGCGCCAAGTAATTTTCACCTCTTCCTACACATAAAGAAGTTCCTGAGCAGCAAGCGATTTGACGATGACGACGAACTGAAAGATGCAGGGCAGAAGTGGCTAACATCGCAGGCGGCCGCATTCTATGAGGAGGGTATACAAAAACTTGTGCCCCGCTACGATAAGTGCCTCAATAATGGTGGCGAATATGTGGAAAAATAGTTTGAAGAATGTAGAATCTGATAACAATAAAATTTTATACGAAACCTTACTCAATTTTTTTTTACAGCGAAACGGTACTTGCTTTCTGAATAAGCCTCGTACAATGAGTGCAATGGTGCAAGTAACATATTCTGTGAAAGCAAAAACTCAGGTGACAGTTCATGTAATTTCAACATGCCTTATGTTTGGTGTAACATGTGTCAATCATGACGGCATCACTCCTCACTGTGAACAGGACAAGATGCAAACCCTGCCACACATGACTTTTAACCCTTTGCCATCCATAATGCTCCAAAGCGCTCAGGATTTAAATGTCCCGTGCCAGCCTAAACGCTCTAAAGTGCTCTTGTTGTCCTCTTCGTAAATCTATTGCGTTGTGTGAATGAAACAGGAGCTCTCTGTTGCCTGACGTGATGAAATCACTTAGTACGCATATCTGCATGTGTATAAACATGATACAAGCATAAAAATCAAAATAGGTCATGGAGATTCAAGTTCGAATGTTAGTCTCTTCCTGAGGGCTCAGTCGAGGTTGAAATAATAGCATCTACATCTCGTACCTCGCGTAAAAGAGTAAAAGAAATTTTCCAAGTGTTAGAAGAAAGTACAGATAAACACAAAACATATGGGAGGTGTGGATGTAAGTGATTAGAAACGCGAGTACCATGGTGTCGGCCAATCTTCAAAAAAATGGTGGAAATTTATATTACATTTTGACCTAAATGTGTGTCTTGTGAACTGTTTCAACTTATATGACCTGACAAATCATGCCCCCCTCTACAGTACATGGAAACAGGCAACTGACCTTCAGATGAAACATGGTGCGTCAGCTGATTGGTACATTCACGTCTTGCAAGCGTACAGGCAGGAAGAGAAGTTTGCCCATCAGAACTGCATTCCCTAACCTTTTCCATACTTTACAAAAAATATCAGACCGTGGAAAAGTGTGTACTTTGTGTATACAGAAAAAGAAAAAAGCTCCACCCGGAAGGGGTAGACAGACAACATATAAATGTAAGCAGTGTGATCTTCCATTGTGCCGTGTGGGGTGTTTATTGGAATACCACAAATGTGGAGGTGCAAAATTAGGCGAGTAGGTTATTACAAGCATAAATTTATTACGAATATGATGAAAAAAGAGTTATCATTCTGTCTTTTTTAGTTTAATTGTTATGATTTTTTTCCCTGGAGGGGAGACCTGTTTCTGGTGTAGTACGTAAATTTAAATGCCCGCTGAAAAAAACGCGGTCTTTCTGCCCTTGCAGTAGGGCTTTAAATAGGAGCGGCAAAGGGTTAATGTGCATGTGAGTGGGCTACAGTTCTCCAGTAGCCCAGATGGCTGTCAGTACACTACCTAGGCTACAGAGTGGAAGGCCTACGAACCTGATATGCAGCAGGGTGATGCTGAACGCTAACGCCATCAGGTGCTTAAAAAGGAATGGTGCCATCCTTTCCCTGCACATACATGCCTTCATGATATGCACAGTGAACACTTCACTTTTACTTTATACTAACTTCTCATCTCTAGTGGAATCCCTGGATGCCCTTGAATCCCTGGAAGCCCGACTGTCACGACTATCTGGTCTTTGTGGACGTTCCTCCCGATCCCTGCGATCCAAGTCCCTCTCTCTGTTGTCTCTGCGGTCCAAATCTAGATCACGTTCCCTATCCCAGTCTCGGTCCCTTCGGTCAGTTTTCTCACGTTCTTCTTGCGGTAGTGGTGGCGGTGGCGGTGGCGGCGGTGCAAGAGGCTGCTTCCAGTCTTTGTCTCGCCATTCACCACTCTCTTGTCGCCCCAAGTCACGGGAAGACTCGTACTCTTCAAAAGGATCCTGTTTAAAAGTCAGACACATCTAAGTATTTTTTGTGTGAAATCAACAACATAAAGGCAGTTTTGTACACCCACCGCCTGCACTTCAATAAATCTGGTACACTTTTGTAACTAGCAGGATGACACAATAACAAGAAAACTATCTGGAAAAATGTGCCATGACATGACACTGGGTTACAGGACCTGACTCTGGGCAGTGAGTCAATAATGTGTTCTTGGGAACACTGTAACAAACCTTAACGTTTCATAAAATGTGAGGACTCTGACTAACTCAGAAACTACTAGCATCTAAAGCAGAACTGTACTCCAAAACAGCTGGTTGTACTCACAACGGAAAAGTGATTACAGTAATTTCAAAATCAAAAATGATAAAAGATTTATCCAATGAGCCATGTTTAACCAGATGTAAATGATCTGCTGCTGGATGAGGGATTATTTTAAACCCCTGTAAGTGATACAAGGATATCCCTCCACAAAGGACTCCCATACAATGACTAAGTATCACTGCACATTCAATACCACATATTTTGGAGAGTTCACTAGATGTCACTACCATGTGCTGACTCAGCAGTAAGCTTTAAACATAACTGACAGCATTTTAAGAATTTAAGAAGCGTTAATGATTGACTTAAAAAACTAAATCTGTTCAAAAGGGGTTAAAGCTACTCTTTCAGGACTGGTGAATGTAAAAATATTAAGAACCACTCAAAACGTATCTCACCAGTCCAGTGCATGTATCCTATCCACTACCCTGACAAGTAATTCACCCTCTAAAGGGTTAAGTCAGAAGGGTGTGCAACGGTCTTCCCACAGAAAGGACACAGAATGTTTAGAATGATGAAGCAAAAGAGGAATTTGGTAACAAATCTGACTGCAAAGCTTTTTCCTTCAATGCATCACTTTATGAAAACACTTTTAACCTTTCGGCACTACGCAAAGCAGCACATGCATTGGCCAATTACAGATATTTGCCAAGTCCTATTGGGTTTTTTACTTTCCCTTTTGTTCTTTCTTTCTTTCTCTTTCTTTTTTCCTTCCCTTTTCTTTCTTCCCTGTCTTTTAAATCTGTAGTTTTGTAGACTGGACCAGAATTTAATTCAACAGCCAGAGGATTCACTTCAAGAGCACAAGATGTAACACAAGATGTAACATTTAAAACTCAAAATACTCACATGTCTTTCAAAGGCATCTTTTTTAGAATCACCCGCATCTCTTCGATCATCAGAATGACGACCATCTCGGTCACGGTCTCGATCCCAGGGGTCTCGTGGGTGCCGTGCATCTCTTTCTCGGTTCTCTATCATACGTGAATCCCTACTGTCTCGCAGATCCGGTTCAGGTTCATGATCTCTATTACGATCATAATCTTGGAGCCTGTCGTACTCTGACTGGTTACGACCGTAACTTCGACCATAATCAGACGGTCCATCAAAGTAACTCCCAGGCATTTTGCGATTATTGCTGCTACTCTCCGAGTAGTTCCTGTGATCCCGATCACGGCCACCATGTCTGTACCTAGGAGGACAATTCCTTCTTTCAAAGTGTCTACAATAAAAGGTTTTCAGGTTAACGTAGCAGTTGTTTTGAAATGATGGTTATTCTGGGGCTCTTCTTACACCACTTAGTAAACGCATTGTTTCATTACCTTGGAGGAACACACCGCCTCCATCTTCAATCAACTGAATCTGGCGCCTCCAAAACATTAGCACAAACCCGCACTATGCAGCATAAACACCCCAAACAAGACCATCACCTACATTAAAGTAGTCATATACAATGTGACATATTACAAGTATTTCCACGCATAAACTTGACTAAATCCAAGATGCAACTACGATTAACATCTGAATCAAAACTCCTAGTGCTATATAATACCAACCTGTCCCTTTCGTGGGTCTCAGGGGTATGTCTCTCCCTCCTGTCTCGAGGCTCACGCTGGTCTCTGCTTGGAGGCCTTTCTTCAGCAACCTCCCTATCCCTTTCTCTCTCACGGTCACGATCTCGTTCCCTTTCTCTGTCCCGTTCCCTGTCTGATCCTGACGTCTCACTATCAGCATGGCGACGTGGAGGGCCAGACTTCACACCAAGGTTGGCATTGCCAGCTTTAACATAATAATAATAATAATAATAATAATAATAATAATAATAATAATAATAATAATAATCAGAGTTTGGAAGAACTCAATCTTTGTGTATCATATAAATTGTCACTTTCCATTACAACAGTAATCAGTCATCTGAAAAAATATGTCCAGAACATTCGGTAAACTGTTTCACATTCAAATTCTGGAGCATTATTCTCTCTTTGTCGGAAGATTCTCCTAGTGATAAATAATGCCAAAAATTGTGTGCACTGAATGCAGAAATTTAAACTGTTACAAGGCATTCTCAGATTTCACAGTTTTAAAAATTCTGTGCACTCTGTTTGGTGCCAGCCAATAGCCTGTAAGACCACATGAATTTAAGGGATTCTATATTAGTGGTATTCAGATCCAACATGCAATGTGCAGAGAACATATCCTGAATTTCAAAACACAATATCTACAAAAAGTTTTAGAAACTATACATCCTTACTCCATTCCTTGCAGATATAAAGTTTCATGTCCCTTAACACCCTGGCACCAGAGTTAAGTGCCTGGTGTACTCTGCAGAAGACCAGGAATTTAAATGGCCACTCATTACTTTGTACATTCTTGGCCAATAACATCAGGTGTCATTTTGTTTTCTCAGAGCCACAGTGCACATTGACTACAGTAATCTTTCAGTGCCAAGAGTTTCAAGCAAAACCTGCATGCCTAAAGAAATACGATCCACTGCAAATGGTTCACTTTCAGCCCCTGCAGCTACTAGCAGCACACACAGGCACTGAGTTCGCAGGGTGATGAACTGCTAACGACCTTTGCCCATGCCTGTTTTCATGGTCCTCTTTCATGACTGGAAGCAAAGATCATCATCCTCCAGAAACTCAGTTTATATCACACCCTGCTAACTGCAATGTGCATATACCTTCAGCAAGTAAAGGCATGACAGGAGCCTGTGCAATGTCTATGTATTCCTTACAACACCTCTACACAAACAACTTGAAACAAAACGCAGTCAATGTCAATGAAAAAACCACAATCTTTCTAGCACAGGCTGCTGCACATATAGCAAAGGAAGGAAGGAAGGAAAGAAAAAAGAAAAGAAAGGAGAGGTAAGAAGATAGAGACAGTGGGAGGGAAGGATGACGGAAATTAGGAAAACGGACCCACCCTACCTCCCACCACGTAACACCAGGAACAGAGTCATTCTTTAGAAAAAGTCTCCCAACTACTGAAGGCACTCCCATTTTATGGAACCCAAAGGTTCATTACTGTATTCACAGAACCCAGAACTCATCCCTCACCCTAAGCCAGATTAGTACAGCCCACATGCATGCGTACTATTTTTAAGATAAATTTTAATATCATTCTACCACTTACACCCAGGTCTTCCAAGCAGCCTCTTTCCTTCACATTTCTGCACCAATACCTTTATGCACCTCTCCCCTCCCCACATACATACCACATGCTCCACCAGTCTCATCCTCGTTGATTTTATCAAATGAATAAAATCTGGTGCGGAGAAAAATATGACACTCCTCATTATGCAATTCTGTCACCTTATATTATGTGAAACCTCACTCAGCTTGGCTTCATTCGACCAGTTAGTTTTTCTTTCTGTGCCCAGGCATGATAAACCATTATCATCTCAGTCAGGCTGTTCTATGTCATGTCTAGGGCAGGCCTTTTCTGTTGTGTTGTTGGTATTTAAAGATTATAAAGGATGTATGCTGACTACTTCAAGATGATCAGTTTTCATCATTTGTACACAATTCTTGTCTATTTTTCTTTGCAATTATGTCACTGTGTGTCTGAATTATAATGTAGTTACAATTGTGCATTATTTATTTACCCAATGACACGCTCCACCTAGAACCGCAAGATTGCATAATCCTGGGAAAACAGATAAGCCATTTAGACATTTTACCAAATCTCGTCATCCTCTATGCACTATTACCCTTTACTCACAGTGCAAATGAATGGGTTTGTGCACCAGATAAGAAAAACTTGAAAAAAAATACAGACATCTTCCTTACACAAATATTTTGAACTTTTTAAAGTAGAACTTCAATGAATTCACTACATGAATTGCACCAATAAATCTGTTGATTAAACTATATTACTATTTACTTTAAACCATGAAACAGGCAACTCACATAATGGATGAAACTCAGGTACTCACTTGGCACAGAACCTGGAAAATGAACTGCTGATCCCCCATGAGTTGTGGGTCCAGTCCAGCGCGGATCAAAGATCTGTGCTGATGGCGGACCCTGTGAAACTGGGGAAACTTGAGCGGAAGATGCTCCTTGAGACAATGATCCTGTTCCAGAGAGTGGCTGAGGAGAACTGGAGGATCCACCTGATCCAACACGCAAGAACTGATGATGATTTCTCTCAGCTTGCTGTTTCTGGAAACGTGGTGGCAAGTTGCTTTGGAATTGGCGTGAAAACATAGGCTGCTGATCGTGCCGTTCACGATCCCTATCACGTTCTCTGTCACTACGCACATCACGTTCACGTTCACGTTCCCTCTCACTGCGAAGATCTCGCTCTCGATCTCGCTCACTACGCAGCACTTCTCGATCAGAACGCAAGAAAGCAGTTCTATCTCCCAGCTAGAAAGAAAACACTGATTATCAGTTGGATGGGAAAGAATTTGTTAAATCTATTATAACTTACTAGACCACACCATAAAGGCTTACTGGTACAGTTAAATAAAGGATTTTGCACTTTAAAATAAAAAAACCTGAAAACTATTTCATGGTTCTGCATCACACAATGTAAAATAAAAATCATTTCAGGGTGCTACAAACCAGTTATAATATAGCAAAGCCACATTAGAATGAAGTACTTAAGGCCAAAAATACAGACTTCAAATTACAGGGACAATGTCACTGCAGACACTCTTACTCAGTGGTTTACTTATCAATGCTGTCTACATCACAGACTGCAGTGTTCTATCACACAATCAAGGCGGGAAGGATGTGGACGTGGCCATAATGAAATGGCACCAGAGTTAAATTGCCAGTACACTGTGCAAAAGACCCAGGGTCTTAAATATCTCTTATTACTCTGCATGTTCTTGGCCAACAACTTTAATAATGTTCAGTTTTCTCAGCAATGCATGGTGTGAAGCCTAACATCATCTTTCATCACCAATGGGTAAAGTATAAAACAAAGGCTATCTAGGTACACCAGGATCATGAACCAGTTTATGAAAATTATGGGCTATTTCGCAGGCATATCCCACATGCACCTGGAAACACTCAGAAGAACACAAAACCTCTGTCAATCTTCTTCGTTCCTCATGAACACAGCGCCTCCCAGTCTTCTGAACAACAAGAAACATGTGCCACTCTGCAAGTCCACTGACTGTTTAATTAATCTTTTGGCAATGAATCTGGACATTTAAATTTCAGTGCATGTTTTATGTAAAATGTGAATATTTTATAATCCAAAAACACATAACATACCAAATTCCTGGCATTTTGTGGAGGGGAAAAAAAGGGGAGATTGCAAAGTGTGTCTCAAAAATTCGGTAAGCGTATCTGTTCACTAAACAAATAGAATGTGGTCGCTAAGTGGGTTGTACACCTGTCCTACATAGGACACATGGTGGTTAAGGTTAATTATACAGCCTGAGAGAGCGAAGAAACAGAAAATAGCCAGCTAACTGGACAAGCAGTCTTGAAGTCTGATAAAAACTTTCACAAACATCAGTATCCGTTTTCAACACAACAAGATGCCAGTAATAACATATAACCTAACCTAACCTAAACTAACCTAACCTCAAGAAGCATAAAAAAGCACAAAAAGTATGAACTTTATTTTTGATAAAATATAAACTTTCTGAAGCATGGAATACATTAAATGCCTGAAGGAGAATATCATTCCATAAAGTAAAAAATCAAATGACCTCACTTCCTGAAAGATGGGGCCTGAGTGAGCTGAAAGTGTGAGGGAACATGATTCATGAGTCACTTGGTCACATCCCAATTTCCCGGAACTAGTCAAAGAATGTCAAAAAATGCTATTAAAATGGGTAATCATAACAGGTTCAAGTCCTGAACACTGACAGCCTACTGTGCTAATAGCAAAAATTGACTCAGAACACAGCATAATCACTTTGAGCCACTACAGTTCCCAGGCCGGTTTACTTGCCCGTATTTCCCTCCAGCTGTCTCTGCATTCTATACAAGTCATAGCAGAATACAACAGCATGCAGAAAGGAGCACTCCCACTCTCCATGCACTTTCTCACACTTTTACCAACTGAATCACAACAACAACATATTCTTGTCAAAGCCAAAACTCAAAATACCTGTGTAAGCTGCCTGAAGTCTGATCCTGCATCCCTATTGTCATGCACAGTTTTCTCATCACGACCTTCACTACTGGTCCGTGACCTATCCTTATCTCGACTTTCTCTCTCCCTCTCCTTGTCACGCAACTCCCTCTCCTTCTCCCATTCTGGCAATGGTATAGGAACAGGTGCCTCCTCTACATGTTCCTTATTGTCAGTGTTCTTAACTCCCATCTTCTCCTCCAGTTGTTGTAACTTCTTAAACGCTCCCTAGTAAGAAAATAAAAAAACAAATCAATGACAAAAATTACGCAAGATCTGAGGTTGCAAACAGCTCCAGGGGCAGTTTGGACGTTTTGGAGGAGAGAAAAATCTTATCTCTGCCAGGAAGTGAACTCAGGGCTCTTGCATGGTGTCAACCGGTTATAAATCACTGACGTTTCATGACGTCCTGTTGGTTCCCATCACCTGAGTTCAAGAAGGGTGATCATGGGACTGACAAGACTCCCAAAATGACAGTGAATTTTTATCACCTGACATCATGCAATGGCCAAGCACCACCTAATTCTAATATGCATTGCAGTAAAAGCCTGAAATCAAGATACACGACTGCTGCACTGTTAAAATGTTCCTTACACCACACATATCTGCAGTACATAAAACTTAAGAACTTCAGCACATGCATTTTTAAGTATCTCCATGTGGTCCCTATGATCTGTGAATTCAACCTGCCTTCCAGGCAGCCTGATCCCCAAGAATCACTGGGCCTGATGTGGACAGCCTGCTGATGCCTGTCCTTGTCCTACATGCTGTGCCCACTGTGTTGTGGTTTTGCCAATAGATGGCAGGGAAATACTAAAATACTCACAATTAAGCTGTTTATCATAAAACAACACATTTGTGCAAAAAACAGCTCATTCACTGGGCATGCAAATATACAAATTTAACCCGAAGATGCAGCATTGCTGGGTGTGTTGTTTCCAATACTGGGACATGGCGCCACAAGATAGGAAGATTTAAAACCTCAATGACAATGCTGTGAGAACCTAACAACTTGCACATGTGACGAGAGTGTTACAACATATCCCTTACTGCTCCCATTTCCTTAACCTTACATACACACAAGAAAACACACTTTACACATAGCTCCGTGCACATTTTTTGATTGTTCCTACACATTACACACTTACCTGTTTCAACTGCTCCTGGAATCTCTTCTCCTCCTCTTCCTTCCTCTGTTTGGCTCTCTCCACTGCTATAGACAATTCTTCTTTATGTTGGCGTCTCCTTTCCCGCCAGATTTCATCATCTTCCACTGCTCTTGGTCCAGATGCATGGCCCTGTTATGCATGCAATACACATCTTGAACAAGAAATAATAAAGAAAAGGATCTTGTACAACAGTAGGGTCCAATCCTAAGCATCCAGTACCTAGTCACAAGGAAAGGAGACATTACAACACACTTACACCTAAGTCTGTGAATAAGCTAATGTACTTGCATACAAACCTGATGTGGGGGAGCTCTCATGGGTGGAAGAGGGAAGTTCATTGAAGATGGGCCATGAACAGGCCCAGGCCCATGAGAGGGGCCAGTGTGTGCAGGAGGGGTCCGGAAATCAACAGACATGGGACGCCCTTGTTGCCATGATCTCTGGTCTGGAGGCCCTCGGCTAGTCAAGGGCTCAGGCCTTTTCTCGCGACGATCATCCTAAGATTTACACCCATACAAGGGGTGAATAAATTGACATCTACAAAATGTCTGCTCATGAATTTCAGGAAGCTACTACACATGCATACTCTAAATAAAATACTAAAGAAACTACAGAAAATTGGTGCCCTATGTCAAGTGAGAGATGCTGAAATACACTTGGGAAAATGAAGTCCCATTTTCAAAATGCAAATGCAATAACAATCTACTTCTATAACGTTTGGCTTCTGGAATGCGATACCATGTAAAATCTGGTAGAATGGTGGAAGTTTCAGAGCTGCCGGCTGCCTCCAAGATCAGGGTAAGTTAGTAAAATGTACTTAAAAAGGGTAAGATGTGTACACTACAGGGTGGCCAGGGTAGGTCCTGGCCAAACCAACAGGAAAAGGGAGAAGTGGGAGATGGAAAAGTACCTGAAACAGGGACACAAGCATCCACGTGAAGGGAGAACCAACTGATAATGAAACAGTTCTGTGCAGCACTATAACAATGTATGGACAATGAGCAAGGCAGAACAATATACGTAGAGTAAAACTGCACAGCTGTTATTATAATAATAATAATAATAATAATAATAATAATACAGAGGGTGACAGAAAAGTTTTTACAAACTTTCATGGGTTGTAGTGTGGTCAAAGGGGGGACAATTTAAGATGGGGAACAAGTGGTTGAAGGCAGTCTCCTTCACACAAAAATTGGCATTGGTACTGTGGGTGGGAAGAGTAGTCACTTCAGTGATCAGCACTTTCCATCCTAGCCTGTTCTTAACAGTTTCATGGGCTGCCAGAATTCTAGCTAACTTACCAGATCCTATTGTTTCCACAGTCATCTCATAAATGAGACCTGGAGGTTACCACGAAGGAGGAAGTCACACAGAGGCATCTCAGGGGACTACAGTGGCCAGGCGATGACCCTCCACCCCCCAAATCACAAAATGCTGGGTCCACATTACTTCTCATAACATGTGTCCAATGGGTGGCAGCACCATCATGCTTAACCACATGCATGGGGTGCCTACTTTCCAAGCCACAGTACCAACAATGATTTCTGTACAAAAGAGACTTTGAGCACATTCTATATCTCAAATTGTTCCCCTTAGACCTCCCCTACACCCCTGAACAAGTGTACAAAATTCTGTGACACCTGTATATCCCCTTCCCTTCTAGTATGGCCAGACTCCACATTGACCATCATGTCCATCTCCATATACACTGACATGCAGATTACTTATCTGCCCTTTTGCCAGATGCAGAACGTACCTCTGAAACATCACTATACTACCAGAATACACATATTCACGCCCCAGACAAGAGTCTTCACAGCATCAGTGGGAGACACTCAAATTTGTCAGTTAACACACACTTGTTAGGTTACTGGACAATCACAGTTATTGCACTTAAATTATTTCTACTGTATGTGACATGCAAACCTGGATGATAACCAATGAAAGGGCTGATATTTTGAAAGCCATTGGGTACAATACCAGCAGAGCTAACATCCACCATGTTATGTACACAAACACTGCTGCTACAAATTTCATCACAGAACGTATCCGGACTATCTTGATGTTCCTGATGTGAACTTTTGTGACCACCCACTTTACTAACACTGCTATGACCTCTTGTGACTGGTTATAATAAACTGGTGCAAAACCATGTGACTGGTATGTCAGATTCCCCCCCTCCCCCCAAGCTCTGTACTTCATGAAGCACAGCTCACATTACAGAATGAGACACTCCTTCAATCACTTACTGATTTTATGCTTTCAAAACAGGTAAGTATTTTATTAAAAATACACTTCCACATGTTCTGAAGTTACTTTATACTCTCATTTCTAGTATTTAGTAAGTACTTGTAACCAAACAGGCGTTCTACAATGAAAACCAGTTCCAATGTTTGTGATGGGTTTTCCTGTCCCAATACCTTGTAACACAGAGACTCCACTATATGTTACTAGCTCCCTTCATAAAGTTATCCACTCACAGGATTCTGAACCAGAAGTTCAAATACAGCAGGCATTACTTGAAGATTAGAAAACAGAAATTTGCTTCTTTGCACATGCAAGACAGTATGAAAGAAAATAACTTACCCTACGTTCATCTCTGTCACTTGACTCACTATCTCGGTCCCTTTCAGCAGACCTTTTCTCTTCCTTGCTACTATGACTCTGGCTACGAGAGTCTCTCCGCACTTCTTCCTCCTGTGTGCTTTCGTCATCACTGAAAGCTAACTTCTGACTGAAAAGAACAATCAAATTTCTATTAGCAAAACTGTCATCATCCAAATACCATAAGGACAGAAGGTTCATTACAAAAAATCTTAGAAAGAGGCATTGTAAAGGATAAAGTTGTCACTGACACAACATTCAGCATTACTGGTTCACCTATCTCACTCATTCTTAACCCTTGGTGGCAGAATTTAATATCTGTGATGATCAGATTTATTTGTACGATGTTTGGCACTCAGAGTAACACACCAAGCATTAAATATGTAACATTCAGTGCCAAAGGGTTTACCTTGGCACTAGGGGGAAGCAAGACTGGTCAGCCGCACAACCTGGCTGCAGTATTCCTGGAGGCGGCCCAGGTACCCACAGAATCGAAGACAGGGTGGGCCCCACAGCCAATCTGGGCATTTGGGATATCTCATGGCCTGGACAGGATCGAAAACCAGGATCACCCAACCCATAGCCTAGTCACCGTACTGCCTGAGCTGTACCAGTGCACAGACGGATTTATGACATTTTAACAACACCAACTTCAGAGAGACAGACGGACAGACAGACAAAAGACTACATTCTCACTCACTTATAATCGATATCATCATGTGTAGCCCATCCAGCATCTTGTGCAATATCATCCATTTCGCTCAACGCTTCCTCCTTAATAATCGGTCGGGGAGTTACCTCCTCATCCACTGTAGCAGCTGTGGGACGAGATGGAGGCATGAACCTGTATAAAATGAAAGTACTGAATATGCAATAGTAACAAAGAAGGCAGGCTCCCTCTGTTCAAGACAGTCCAGTGTGACAGAGCGAGCAGCAGCACACACTGCATCCCAGAATGAACGAACATTCAACAGCCCTACAAGGAGATCAACTTCCAGCCAAACTTCATGGACAATACATATCCACAAGTAACCAATAAAACATAACACACAATTTTTCAGAATTTCACTGACTTCATTGCTTGCTGATTTTAATATCCATCTCATTAAAAAAATCTTGTATGAAGCTACACCACTGAACTGAAAACATAGCTCACCTGTTTTCAGGAGGATATGGGAAACGAGGCCTTGGGGGGCCATGTAACGGACCCTGGAAATTTGGCGGAAACCCCCCAGGGAAGCTACCTCTGTACATCTGAAAATGTAAGACACAAAATAAGTTAAACACAGTAGAGGTTAGGAAATGAAGCCAGAGACAGTTACTGGTTTTGAAGAGTAATGAATGAGAACTCTTTTAACTGCAACAGAGTGTAACAAAGAACAGTTAACGCTTTTCAAAATGGCTGTAGTGTATCTGTGTTACTACAGGCACTGCTTACAGCCAGGTGCTGTAGAAATACAATTCTGCTGCCACCAGTCTGGTGAACTGAAGTGCATGCAGTATTTTTATGGCTTTATATATTTCTCGGCCAAGTGATTTACATGCATGTCACTTTAGAATGTTGTGATTGTCTAACTGGCAGGCCAGGCGACATACCACCATACTACTCACACTGTGTATCTCCAACAAAATGATAACTGCTGTATCGGTATTGCATTACATATTTTTCATGCTCCATATTTATATTGTCTACTTTTTATTAATAAACAATATAAATCCACAATATAACATTTTTGCAATACGAGATTACAGGCACACAACTGGCATTTCATGATCTCGGGCAGAAGGTGCTACAGTCTACTTCTCCCACTTGTTCTGAATGGGTTAACATCCAACACAGATTCTTGCACTGCAACTGTGCATGTTAAACAACACTAGTCTTATCAAACCCTGAGAACCTGAATACTTGTATTCCTAAACTGAACAATACTGTAACCTAGCAACTGCACGCAAGTCAACTTCCGAGGACATCTGACTTTCATCACATTACATACAGCCATGTGCTGATAAAATGTATTGCCACTTAATTTCGCAGAAAGGTACTGTGAGCTGCCATAAAACTGACTTAGCGCTGCCTCCCTATGAGATGACAAACTGTGCTTAAAATTTGAAAACTGTCTCTACCTGAACACAACAGCAGGCTTCTGTGAAATGCAGATACCTGTGTGCCAAACTGCACTGTCTGACATTTCACAACATTCTGATATTAATCAGCACAACAAATTTCTACTCTTCACTGTCACAGGAAACATAAAACTTACAAATGGAGGAATGAGGGCCCTGAACTGAGGTGGCCCAGCACCGGGGGGAATATGTCCGAGGGGGGGCCCACCAAGAGGTGGTGGTGTCACCCCAACTCCAGGCAGGGAGCTTGTAGTGGCTGTATTTTGTGATGGTGTTCCTGGGCCTCCCGGGCCCATGCCCACCCCCTGAGCAGCACACGGGACCAAACTGCTCCGACCGCCAACGGGATCTCCGCCTTGCAATTACAAACAAAAAGCAGCCTATATATATGCTATACAGTAATATTTGAGACGTATACAAGTAACAATATCTGAAGTTCTTTCACAGTCTACTTTGTACTGGCAATTTCTTCAAACAACAGGAAACATATCAAACACACAAAACATAAGATAAACACATTCTGCACCAGGAAACAATCAATACTTTATTTGTGCTACATATTCAGACAAGCCCAGCAAAGGCTGCACTACAGTTAGGACAGGCTTTTAATAAATTTCATGCCAGCACAAGATGGAGAGCTGAAGGAAGGGCATACAGGGGGAAAACTAATGAAACCAAAACCTGTCAACCCAACATTATGCCTGTTGTACAGTTTTCAAATCAGATGGTCCCTCTGTAACAGAATTTGCTATTACCTGGTGGGAGATGCTGCAAGGGGCCTGTGACAGATGTAGCCCCTGGCTGGCTGGCAGCAGCTCCTGATGGAATCTGGCCCGGGGCCTGCACAGTGCTCCGTCCGCCACCCTGTATCCAGCTCCCCTCCGCTAACAATCAACATGCTGCATTAATGATTTACTCCAACCATCGCACTAAACTCAACAACTGGGTATAAAATTCAATATCGTGGCATCCTTATGTGTGGTACATTAAGAAAAAAAATCAGTTTTCCAAAATGTTCAATTACTATACAGACAAGGAAGGACAATTAGCAAACAAGGCAGGCAATGTACATAATGTAACACTGGGGTGCATTCGTGCAACCGGTGCCGCAGTTGAAAAGTAATAAGAACTACATATTCTGAGTTGTGTGTTTGCAGCCTCAGATATCCAGCATGCAATACACATGTGCCATACTGTCACCTGTGGCCTGTCCGGCTCTACAATACTTTACCACTTTATCTCATAAATGGAATGATTTTCAAAAAAATGTACTGAATATAAAATATGTGTTTTGATTTTTATTACTTTCATCTGAAACAATTCCCACTCTAATAATAACTAAGTGAGATATGATCAAAAATGTATGCTGGTCTTCATGTAAAGTACTCATTTTTGTCAGATTTTAATGAAGCTGTAATTTTGACAGATTTTTTAAAACTACTCAAATATGAAATTTCCTGAAAATGCATGCAGTGGGAGCTGAAGTGTTCCACGCCAACAGACATGAAGCTAATAGCTGCTTTTCACCATGGTGTAAATATGCCTAAAAAGAATCCATTATTACATGACACCAATACACATCTTCTAATGTAGACACAACAGATTATGGTCTGCACAACAGTTTGCCATTCCTTTAACCTGTGCTCCACTGTGACATGTTCCAGCCATTATACATAGCCATCTTCAGGCAGTTCATAAAAAAAAACTATGAACAGAAGACAGAACTGTACAATACTACAAATTCCTTTTTCTTGTGATTTACAACAGTCAAGCAACAAAGAGAGGAAACAAAGTGCTGCATAACGCCAAGCAGGAGTGTGAAATTTTAAGGAGTTTCTAAGAAGATGCTATTGCCAAAATTATTTTGTTCAAGGGTTCTGGTTGTTGACTACATTCCTTTAGACTGTGGTTCCAGTGAAAGTGAAACCAGGTGTTCTACCGAATAAGCAGCATTCCACTCTATCTAGGCACGTGTAACATTCGATATGCAGCATTCCGGTCTATCTAAGGATGTGTGACACAAAATCACACCCAATATCAGAATGTTCAATCTGTAGCCTTTAAAACTGTCACTGATCTACATACAGCACTTTAGGGAAAATTATGCTGCAAACTAAATGCACAGCACAAGACATGGCTGGGCTGTCTGTTCAGCAGCCAGTGGGACTACAAGGAGTAAAGGAGAAAAACAGGTTTATATGCTTAAAGAAATGGCCGATCATTAGACTGCTGAGCAAGAAACAATTTATGACAACACTCACTTTGAGGTCGAAGGCTTGGCCCTGGTCCATACTGCATATCTGATCCACCTTTCTGTCCAGTTGCTGGAACCTGTCCATCGCCACTTGACAACTTTGGGAATTCGTGCTGGAACTGTGGAGACTGGTGTGCAAGAAAACTTGGGGGGTGAGGGCCGGCCTCTCCTGGACCCGCCATTACGCTGCTCCATGACTTGTTGTCGCTGTGTGCCTGCTGTACACATCATTGAACAGACGTCACAACCTCAGCTGTCACACAAGCTCTAGTGCACTAAGTCACTATAATAAAATTCCTCCAATTTCTAACACCTCAGTTCACTGTACATTAACCCTTTGCCGGCCTAGACGTACTGAAGCGTACTGGTTGTCCTCTTCATAATTATATTGCGTTGTGCTAACGAAATAGTAGCTCTCTGTTGCCTAACGTGATGAAATCACTTAGCACGCATATCTGCACGTGTATAACCATGATCCAAGCGTAGGTCATGGAGATTCAAGTTGGAATGTTAGTCTCTTGCTGAAGGCTCAGTTGAGGTTGAAATACTGTAACCGATCAAGTTTCGTTGTTAGAATCTTGAACTGAGCAATGGTTGTTTAGCTGGTTGGAGTTTAGAAATGAGCTTGGGTAAGGTCATAGAGCTGCATTCTCAAGCCAAACAGGCACTCGTATGGAACAGAGCTACCGTTGTTTGCTTTTATGAGTCATCATCATAAACACCAAGGATTGGACCCTTTGATCCGTTCTGTCTCCAGGGTTATAGTTGCTCTCTTTCATCTTATGTGACCTGACAAATCATCCCCCCTCTACAGCACACGGAAACAGGCAGGTGACCTTCAGACGGAACTTGGTGCATCAGCTGATTGGTACATTCACGCCTCGCAAGCGTACAGGCAGGAAGAGAAGTTTGCCCATCGGAACTGCATCCCCTCACCTTTTTCATACGTTACAAAAAATAGCAGGCCGTGTAAAATTGTGTGCTTCGTGTAGCGAGAAAAAGAAAAAAACTCCATCAGGAAGGGGTAAAGAGACAAAATATAAATGTAAGCAGTGTGATCTACCATTGTGCCATGTGGGGTGTTTTTTGGAATACCACCAGCAGCGAAATGTGGAGGTGCAAAATTAGGCGAATAGGTTATTGCATGCATAAATTTATTACAAATAAGCTCAAAAAAGAGTTATCATTCTGTCTTTTTTAGTTTAATTGTTATGATTTTTTCCCCTGAAGGGGAGACCTGTTTCTGGTGCAGTATGTAAATTTAAATGCCCACTGAAAAAACCGCAGCCTTTCTGCCCATGCAGTAGGGCTTTAAATTGGACCGGCAAAGGGTTAATCCTCTTGCTACCAAGCCTCTACTTGGAACTACCATCCTAAATTACCAACTTTGCCAGCCTCTCACCAAGCATAAAACTATGCATTTTTAAAACACAAACCTGAATAGGTAGGGATGGTGCTGGTGGAGATACTGCTCCAGGTGCACCACTGACAACACTTGGAACAGTTGGTGCCACTGATGTCTGTGGAGCAGCTACTGCAGTTGTAACCGCAGGAACCTACATAAACATAAAGTTTTACAGTAA
>Ga0209629_10000813_pt1 | contig 18214 bp, 15 predicted proteins | sample TergutCu122P5_FD_187286 | JGI IMG/M metagenome (GOLD analysis project Ga0209629, IMG submission 187286) | Cubitermes ugandensis P5 segment gut microbial communities from Kakamega Forest, Kenya - Cu122 P5 (SPAdes) (version 2) | ecosystem: Host-associated > Arthropoda: Insects > Digestive system...
AACCTCTCGCGCGTGTTTTCTCAAGACGGGACGCTCAGTTGGGCGCGCCCAGGCGCTTACGGCGACTGGGGGGTGACGTTACGCGCCCAGACGTGGCAGGTGCTGCAAATCACGCAAGACCCGAAATCCCCCAACTTCATCACGCCGCCCTACGAACGGCTGCCCGAGTTGACGGTGCGCTGGGGGCGGGCGGGGGCCACCAACGGCACGGGCGCGTGGGACTATGCCGTCGAAAGCGGCTACACGCGGTTTCAGGCGCCCGCGGCGCTGACCAACCAGCCCAACGCCGATCGCGAGTACATCAACGCCTGGCTGTCGCACCCGTGGCTGCGGCCTTGGGGATTCGTGACGCCAAAGCTTGAATTGAACGCCGTGAACTACCAGTTCAGCGGCCCCATCGCCGACGGCGCCCGCTCGGCCAGCGTCACGGTGCCGACGGCGAGCTTGGACAGCGGGCTGATCTTCGAGCGCCCGGCCCGCTACCTGGGCCGGGACTTCACGCAGACGCTGGAGCCGCGCCTGATGTACGTCTATACGCCTTACCGCCGCCAGAACGATATTCCGCTCTACGACACCGGGCCGTATGACTTCAATTTCGCCGCTATCTGGGCGGGCAGTTCCTTTGTCGGCCACGACCGCGTTTCCGACAACGACACCGTCACCGGCGGCTTGACCAGCCGGCTGATCGACCCGGTCACGGGCTCCGAGTTGCTGCGCCTGGCGGTAGCGCAGCGCTACCGCTTTTCGCCCCAGCGGATCACCCTGCCGGGTCAAACGTCCACTGGCCGCGGCTGGTCGGATCTGTTGCTGGGCATGGGGATAAACTGGACCACGCGCTGGAGCCTTGATCTTTTGCAGCAATACAACCTGACCACCCACCAGTCCACGCGCACCACGCTCAACCTGCGCTACGCGCCCGGCCCGCTGCGGCTGTTTAACCTGGCCTACAGCCGCCAACCGGACATGAACAACGAATATTTCGACGTCGGCTTTCAATGGCCCCTGTCCGAGCGCGCCCGCCGGCAAACCGCGGACGCCAACCTTTCGGACCGCAAAGGCGGTGCGTGCCGGGGTGGGGGCTGGTTTGGCGTGGGGCGGCTGAACTACAGCTTGGTCGACCACCAGATCGTCAACAGCATCCTCGGCCTGGAATACGATGCGGGCTGCTGGGTCGGGCGACTGGTGCTGGAAAAACTCCAGACCACCTCGGTTACTTCGGTCAAGCGGATTTTGTTCCAGCTCGAACTCTCCGGCCTGGTGCGTTTGGGCAACAACCCCATCAGTTCACTGCGCCAAAATATTCCTGGCTATCAACCCGCAGGCCAACCCGGCACGCCACCCAGCCGTTTCAGTACCTATGAATAAACCTTTTCCTGTCCTGCCGTCGCTCGCGCTGCTGACCGCCGCCGCATCCGCAACCATCGCACTGGCCGCGCCGGCGCACAAACCGGCGCCCAAGGCTGTGGCCTCCAAGCCCGCACCTGCCGCCAGCGCCCCCGCAAAAACGGCGCCGGTTGCGGCGCGGGCTGAACAGACCGCCGATTACATCGTCGCCGTGGTCAACAGCGAACCCATCACCAACCACGAAGTGCGGGCCCGCGCGGCGCAAATACGGCGCAACCTCCAGCGGCAGAACGCGCCGGTTCCGCCCGACGCGCAGTTGTACAAAGACACGCTGGAGCTTCTGATCACCGAGCGCACCGAGCTGCAACAGGCGCGCGAGGAAGGCATCAAGGTCGATGACGACACGCTCCGGCAGGCCGAGCTGGCGATCGCGCGGCAGAACGAGATTGCGACCGTCGATGAGCTGGAGCGCCGCGTGCAGTTGGAAGAAAAAATCACGGTTGAGGATTTCCGCAACGACGTGCGCCGGCAGATACTGATTGGGCGCTTGCGCGATCGTCTGGTCAACCCGTCGATCAAGGTCTCCGACGCCGAGGTGGACGCCTTTTTGCGCAAGGGGGCCGGCTACAACCTCGGCGCTGCCGCGTCCACTGCGCAACTGAACATGGCGATGATCCTGGTCGCGGTGCCCGAGCGCACCAGCGACGCCGAAATCGCCCGCCTGCGCGCGCGCGCCGAGGAAATCGCGCGCCGCGCCAAGGCAGGTGAGGATTTCGCGGCCCTGGCGCGCCAGTACTCCGACGCCAACGGCAAGGGAGAGGACGGCGGCGTGCTGGGCCTGCGCCCGGTCAGCGGTTACCCGGATCTGTTTGTACAGGCGCTGGCCCAAACCCAGGTGGACGGCGTGGCCGGGCCGGTGCGGTCGGGGGCCGGCTTTCATATCCTCAAGCTGCTCGAACGCAAGCAGTCCGGCGATCTGCCCGACGTGGCGGTGCCACAAACACATGTCAGCCAGATTTTGCTGCGTATCAGCCCCAGCCAGACCGAGCAGGTAGCGCGCGAGCGCCTGGCCGACTTCAAGCGCCGCATCGCTTCGGGTCAAGCCAACTTCGAGGCGCTGGCCAAACAATATTCACAGGACGAAAGCGCCAACGTCGGCGGCGACATGGGCTGGATTATTACGCCACAACTGCCGGCCAACCTGGCGCAGACCATCGACAGCCTCGAGCTCGGCCAGATCAGCGATCCCATCCTCACGCCCCGCGGCATGGCGCTGCTGCGCGTGGATGAGCGCCGCCAGCAGACGCTGACCCCCGATCAGCAGCGGCAACTGGCGCGCAACGTCCTGCGCGAGCGCAAGGCGCAAGAGTCGTATGACACGTGGGTGCGCGAAGCGCGGGGCCGGGCCTGGGTCGAATACCGTGACCCGCCGCAGTGACCCGAAATATCAATCAATAGCCCGGCGCGACGGGGCGGCGCACGCCCCCTATGTGCTTGACGTTTTTCTGGCTGCCCAGGATTTCATGAACGGCGGCGGCGCGCCCAGCATCGAGCCGCAGCGTCCAACGCCATTGGACAGGCTCACGCCCGTGGCGCGGCATTCGGTCGGGTAGAACGCCGCTGACAGCGCATTGGCCCCTGCCTGCGCGGTCTTGATGCAAGATCGGCTGAGCTTACAATCGAGAATAGTTCTCATTTGTAAACAATCGAGTCTTGTGGTTATGCCCGACCCAAAAGCTGTCCACGCAAGCGCTGCGCCCACACTTGAGCGGCTGCCGGTTCGGCAATGGGCGCGGGTACTGGACGTGGCGCGTCCGGCCGATGCGCAAGGCCGCCATTCGGCGCTGCGCCTGACGGAAATCGGCTTTGTGCCCGACGAGCCGGTGTGCGTCATGGCGCGCGGAGCGCTGGGCGGCGATCCGCTGGCGGTGCGCGTCGGGCGCGCGACTTTCGCGCTGCGGCGGCACGAGGCGGCGCTGGTGCGGGTGGGGCCGCCAAGCGCCGCTGTGGGGCCGATTGCGCCGCTTATCCCAGAAGTTGCGCATGGTTGAGCCTGCTTCGGCGATGCTGCGTTTTCAGCCGCGGGCGCCTCGCCCGCCTGAACGGATAGCGCTGTTGGGCAACCCCAATTGCGGCAAGACGGCAATCTTCAACCAGCTTACCGGCAGCCGCCAAAAAGTAGCCAATTACGCGGGTGTGACGGTCGAGCACAAACAGGGGGTGGCGCGCACCCCGGCGGGCCGCGGCGTGGCGGTGCTGGATTTGCCCGGCGCCTACAGCCTCAACGCGATGTCCGCCGATGAAGCGGTTACGCGCAATGCCGTTACCGGCCAGGGCGCGGAGCCGCCGCCCGATTTGCTGGTGTGCGTGGTGGACGCCACCCATTTGCGCCTGAATTTGCGGCTGGCGCTGGAGGCCAGGCGCCTGGGCCTGCCGATGGTGGTTGCGCTCAACATGATGGACATGGCCCGGCGCCAGGGCCTGGCGATCGACGTGGAGCGCCTGGCGCAGGCGCTGGGCGTGCCGGTGATTCCGACCGTCGGCACACGCAAGGGCGGCGCTGCGGCGTTGCTGGCGGCGCTGGACGCGCCGGTGCCGCCGCCTCAGCCGGTGGCCTGGCAAGCCCCTGATCTGGACGCGGTGCTTGCCACCCAGCGTGAAGTGCACCGCATTTTGCGCTTGGCGCTGCCGCGGGAACCGGCCACGAGCCTGAGCATGAGCGACCGCATCGACCGCGTGGCGCTGCACCCGGTCTGGGGCATGGTGGTATTGGCCGTCACGCTGTTTTTGATGTTTCAGGCGGTCTTCAGTTGGGCGCAGTGGCCGATGAACGGGATAGCCGCTGCTACCCACGCGGCGAGCGGCTGGGCGCGGCAATGGCTGCCCCAGGGACCGCTGCAAAGCCTGATCGCCGATGGCGCGATTGCGGGCGCCGGCGGGGTTATCGCCTTTCTGCCGCAAATTCTGATTCTGTTTTTCTTTATCTTGGTGCTGGAAGATTCCGGCTACCTGCCGCGCGCCGCGTTTTTGCTCGACCGGGTGATGGGCGGGGTGGGTCTGTCGGGGCGTTCGTTCATTCCGCTGCTGTCGAGTTTTGCCTGCGCCGTGCCCGGCATCATGGCCACGCGCACCATCGGCCACTGGCGCGACCGGCTGGTCACGATCATGATCGCGCCGCTGATGACCTGCTCGGCGCGCCTGCCTGTGTATGCGCTGCTGATCGCCGCCTTCATTCCGCAACGGCAAATTGCGGGCTTGTTCAATCTGCAGGGGCTGGTGCTGTTCGCGCTGTATGCGCTGGGTATCGTTTCGGCGCTGGCGGTGGCGTGGGTCTTGCAGCGTTTTCGCGCGGGGCCGGCACAGTCGCCGCTGATGATGGAACTGCCCGTTTACCGCTGGCCCAACCCGCACAGTCTGCTGCTGGGTTTGTGGGAGCGGGCGTGGATTTTTTTGCAACGTGTGGGCACCCTGATCCTGGCGCTTACCGTTTTGCTGTGGTTTTTGTCCAGTTACCCGGCGCCACCGGCCGGGGCAGGGGGGCCGGCCATTCAATACAGCGCCGCGGGCATCATCGGCGGGTGGCTGGCGCATGTTTTCGCGCCGATCGGCTTCAACTGGCAGATCAGCATCGCCCTGGTACCCGGCATGGCCGCGCGTGAAGTGGTGGTCAGCGCCTTGGGCACGGTGTATGCGCTTTCCGCTTCCGGCGGCGCCGTGGCGGGTGCGCTGCAGCCGGTGATCGCGCACGACTGGCCGCTGGCGACGGCTCTGTCGCTGCTGGCGTGGTACGTCTATGCGCCGCAGTGCATCGCCACGCTGACCGCGGTCAAGCGCGAAACCGGCCGCTGGCAGCCGGTGGCGATCATGGCGGGGTATCTGTTCGGCCTGGCTTACCTGGCCAGTTTCATCACCTACCGGGTCGCGCTGGCCTTGACGGGGGAATAAACGCGATGTGGCAACACCTGGTCGTTTGCCTGATCGTCATCGCGGCGGCGTTGTATGCGCTGCGCGTTCTGCGGCGCTGGCTGAGCGGCATGTGGCAAGCCGGCCAGCCCGGCGCCGGATCGGCGCCGCCTTCGGGCTGCGGGGCGTGCCGGCGGTGCGGCGGGTGTATAGACAGCAAGCCGTCAGCGGATGCGCGGGAATAACTAGTGTCTAGTTGCATAAATACCAGCACATAAAACCGCGCCTTCGCGCCCACAGCGGCGTTGCAAATCCTCGCCATAGCTACCGGCTATGGCTGCGGTTTGCGCCTTGCCGTGAACGCGAATGCATCGGTTTTATTTGTGCTGCCATTTATGCAACTAGACACTAGATTCCCGCCTGCGCGGGAATGACGAAATCATGAGTTCCGAACCCTATAGGGATCAGGGCCTGTTCATAGTCTATTCGGCCCGCCCCCAATTTGTTCAGAAAGCAACTATGCGCTATAACCTAGAAACCGCAGTTGACCGCTGGCAACCTTCAGGAGAACCGCGTGGGTATTGACATTCGCGACTTCGATTATGTTCACCTCTTGGGTGGCAGCGCTACGCGCTCGCCAGTACCGCGCTCGACGCACCATGCGGCGTTGCTCGTCCTTGCAGGCACGAGCCTGCGGCGTCCTCGCGCCTTGCCTGGCACGCCGATCGCGGCACTGGCGAGCGCGTTCAACTACAGTTTCTAGGTTAAACAGCTCCATGCGACTGCTGCTGATTTTGCCGTTGTTGATTGTGGCGTTGGCCGGTTGCGGCGATCAGGTGCCGCGCGCGCTGGGTACGCTGGAGTTTGACCGCGTTGCCGTGCCCGCGCCGGCGGCGGAAAAAATCATTTCCATCGATGTGAAAGAGGGTCAGAGCGTGCGCGCGGGCCAGTTACTGCTGCGGCTGGATGCGGCTTACACGCAGGCGCAGCTTGCCGCGCTGCAAGCGCAGGCCCGGCAGAACCAGGCGCATCTGGACGAGTTGCGCAATGGCCCGCGCCGCGAGGAGATTGCCCGCGCCCGCGCCAATTTGGCCGCGGCCCAGGCGCAGGCCGCCAATGCGCGCGCCGCTTACGCTCGTGCCGAGCGCCTGGCGCCGTCGCGGGCAATTTCGGCGCAGGATGTGGACAGCGCCCGCGCGGCGGCCGATTCAGCCGCCGCGCAGGTGCGCGCCGCCGCCCAGGCGCTGCTGGAGTTGGAGCGCGGAACCCGCGCCGAGCAAATAGCCCAGGGCCAGGCAGCCTTGGCCACCGCCAGCGCGCAGGCCGCCGCCCAGAAGGTCACGCTGGGCAAGCTGACGGTGACCGCGCCGCGCGACGCGCAGGTCGATAGCCTGCCCTACAAGCTGGGCGACCAGGCGCCGCCGGGCGCGCCGTTGGTGGTGCTGCTGACGGGCGCGCCGTATGCGCGGGTGTATGTGCCCGAGGGCTTGCGCGCGCGGGTGCGGGTGGGCAGCCCGGCGCGCGTGCGCATCGAGGGCGATACCAAAACCTATGCCGGCGCGGTGCGCATGATCCGCGGCAGCCCGGCGTTCACGCCCTACTACGCGCTGACCGGGCAGGACGCGGCGCGGCTGTCGTATCTGGCCGAAATCCAGTTGGGCGAGGACGCGCGCGATCTGCCCGTCGGGGTGCCCGTCACGGCGGAATTCACGCCATGAGCGAGGCGGCGCCGGCCATACGCGCCAGCGGCCTGACCAAGCGCTTTGGCGCGCTGACGGCGGTCGATAACGTCGATCTGGCCGTACCGCGCGGGCAGGTGTATGGTTTTCTCGGCCCCAACGGCAGCGGCAAATCCACCACCATCCGCATGTTGTGCGGGCTGCTGGCGCCTACCAGCGGCACCATCGAGGTGCTGGGGCTGTCCATTCCCCGGCAGGCCGAGGCGCTGCGCCGGCGCATCGGCTACATGACGCAAAAGTTTTCGCTCTACGAGGATTTGACGGTGCGTGAAAACCTGGAATTCCTCGCCACCGTGCAGGGGCTGCCCAGGGCGCTGGTCAAAACCCGCGTGGAGGAACTGCTCGCCCTGTACGCCCTGGCCGACCGGCAAAAGCAGATCGCGGGCACCTTGAGCGGCGGGCAAAAGCAGCGCCTGGCGCTGGCCGGTGCGGTGGTACACGCGCCGGAGCTGTTGTTTCTGGACGAGCCGACCAGCGCGGTCGATCCCGAATCGCGGCGCGGCTTTTGGGAAAAGCTGTTCGATCTGGCCGACGCCGGCGCCACGCTGCTGGTTTCCACCCACTACATGGACGAGGCCGAGCGCTGCCACCGGCTGGCGATTCTGGACAACGGCCGCCTGATGACCGATGACGCGCCCTCGGCCCTGATGGGCGCGCTGGCCGGGCGCGCTTTCACCGTCCAGACCGGGCAGCCGCGCCGCGTAAACGCGCTGCTGGCGGCTTTGCCCGGCGTGATGAGCGCCGCGCAAATCGGCAACACGCTGCGCGTGCTGGCCGCCGCGCGGGACGAGGCCCTGCCGCGACACATGAACGCGGCGCTGCGAGCGGCGGGGCTGCAAGCCGACATCGCGCCGGCGGCGCCCAATCTGGAAGACGTGTTCGTCGCCGCCACCCGGGCCCCGGGCGGGGCCGGTCAGCCGGAGCGCGCGCCATGAGCCTGCAACTGGCCTGGCGGCGTTTTTCCGCGGTGGTGGTCAAGGAGTCGCGCCAGTGGCGGCGCGACCGCATGAGTCTGGGCATGCTGTTTGGCCTGCCGATGCTGATGCTGATGCTGTTCGGCTACGCCATCAACCTGAACTTGCGCCAACTGCCTGCGGGCATCGCCGATCTGGCCCGCACATCGGCCTCGCGCGCGGCGGTCATGGACATGGTCGCCACCAACATCATCGCGCCGAAACTGGCCGCCACCTCGCCGCAGCAGCTCATCGACGCGCTGCGGCGCGGCCAGATCAGCATCGGCATCGTGATTGCGCCGGATTTCGAGGCGCGGCTGGCCGATGGGCGCGAAGCGGTACAGGTGATGGTCGACGGCAGCGACACCGTGGTGCAAAGCGCGGCCATGCAACTGGCGCAAATGCCGCTGGCCGGCTCCGACGCGGCCCAGACCGCGCAAACCGGGCGCACGCCCGAAGCCTCCACGCCCGGCAGCGGGCCGATCCGCGTGGTCAGCTTCTACAACCCGCAGCGGCGCTCGGCGGTCAACATCGTGCCCGGCCTGGTGGGCGTGATCCTGACCATGACGATGGTGCTGTTCACCGCCGTGGCCATCGTGCGCGAGCGCGAGCGCGGCAATCTGGAACTGCTGATCGCCACCCCGCTGTCGAGCGTCGAGCTGATGGTCGGCAAAATCACCCCCTGCGTCGGTTTTGGCCTGATCCAGACCACGCTGGTGCTGGGCGTCGGCGCGGCGCTGTTTCGCGTGCCCTGCGCGGGCAGCCTGTTTGACGTTTACTGCGCCGCGGTGCTGCTGGTCGTCGCCAATCTGAGCCTGGGCATGCTCATCTCCAACCTCGTGCAGTCGCAGTTCCAGGCCATGCAAATGACGATGTTCATTTTTCTGCCGTCGGTGCTGCTGTCGGGCTTCATGTTCCCGTTTGACGGCATGCCGCGCGTCGCGCAATGGATCGCCGAATGCCTGCCGTTGACCCACGCGCTGCGCCTGATCCGCGGCGTGATGCTGCGCGGCGCGGGCCTGCTGGAGCTGTGGCCGGACGTGCTGGCGCTGCTGGCGTTCACCGCCATCATGATGACCGTGGCGATTCTCAAATTCCGCAAGCGGCTGGATTGAAGCGCGCTCCGGCGCGCCGATAATGGCCGCCATGACTTTCCTCGCTCAAGCCTCCTTCCCCGCCAACCGCCCGCGCCGGCTGCGGCGCGACGACTTCACGCGCCGCCTGGTGCGCGAACACGTTCTCACGCCCGACGATCTGATCTACCCGGTGTTCGTGCTCGATGGCAAACAGCAGCGCCAGGCCGTGCCGTCCATGCCCGGCGTGGAGCGCCTGTCGCTCGACCAGCTGCTGCCGGTGGCCGAGGATTGCGTGCAATTGGGCATTCCGGTGCTGGCGCTGTTCCCGGTGATCGACCCCAAGCTCAAGGACGACAAGGGCAGCGAGGCGGCCAATTCCAAGGGGTTGATCCCGCGCGTGGTGCGCGAGTTGAAAAAGCGTTTTCCCGAACTGGGCGTGCTCACCGACGTGGCGCTGGACCCTTACACCAGCCACGGGCAGGACGGTTGGCTCGACAAGACCGGCTACATCATCAACGACGACACGGTCAAGATGCTGGTCAAGCAGGCGCTGACGCATGCCGAGGCGGGGGTGGACATCGTCGCGCCCAGCGACATGATGGACGGGCGCATCGGCGCGATCCGCGCGGCGCTGGAGGCCAAGGGCCACATCCACACCCGCATCATGGCGTACTCGGCCAAATACGCCAGCGCGTTTTACGGGCCGTTCCGCGACGCGGTCGGCTCGGCCAAGAATCTGGGCAAGAGCAACAAAAAGGTCTACCAGATGGATCCGGGCAACAGCAACGAGGCGCTGCGCGAGGTGGCGCTGGATTTGCAGGAAGGCGCGGACATGGTGATGGTCAAGCCCGGCATGCCGTATCTGGATATCGTGCGGCGCGTCAAGGACGAATTTCGCGTGCCCACCTTCGTCTATCAGGTCAGCGGCGAATACGCCATGCTGCAGGCGGCAGCGCAAAACGGCTGGCTCGACCGCGACGCGGTGATGCTGGAATCGCTGCTGGCGTTCAAGCGCGCCGGCGCCGACGGCGTACTGACCTACTTCGCCCGTGAAGCGGCCCGGTTGCTGCGTAATTGAACCTATGACGCAAAGCGCAAGCGCCATGCAGATTGTCGAATTCAGCGGCGGCACGCTGCGGTTTCTGGATGCCGCGCCTGCCGCCGCGCCGGCCGATGGCTTTGTGTGGATCTACCTGGAGCGGTCCGATTTCGACGCCCAACTGCCGCACATTCAGGCCGCCGCCGAACGGCTGGGCGGTTCCATGCTGCTGGACGTGCACCTGCAAGACCTGGCCAGCGACGCGCACCCCACCGCCTACGACGCCACGTCGATCTATGACCTGGTGATATTTCGGCGGCTGGCCACGTCCGACGAGACCCTCCTCGCATCCGGCAGCCAGGAGGGCGAACCGCATACCAAACCGGGATCGGCGGAAAATTTTGCGATGGAACTGACGCACGCGTTTCGCCGCATCGACTCGTACGCGGTAGGCTTTGCGGTGTTCGACAAGCTGCTGGTCAGCGTGCATCCGCCGGGGTGCATGGTCGCCAAGGGCTACGTGCAGCGCTTGCTCGCCAATGTCAAGCTCAGCGTGGGCGTCGATCCGGCGGATGCCGGCGCGGCGACCAGCATTGCCGCCGCCGCGCGCATCCGCGTGCCGCAAAGCCCGGCCGATCTGACGCTGCGGCTCATCAGCGGCATGGTCGACAGTTACCTGGGCCTGCGCAAGGATTTGGCGCAGGCGATGGAGCACGCGCAGGCCGAATTGCTCAAGGCAACCCCGGCGCTATCCATGTGGGGCGCTTTGATGCAAGCGCGCCACCGCCTGCAAATACTGCAAGACCTGTGCGAGGAGCAGCAGGACACGATGCAGGAATGGCTCGACACGCTGCGCGACCTGCCGCTGTCGGCCTACGCCGCCACGCCGGACGCGGCGCAGGCGTTGCGCGATCAATTCATTGCCCGCGCGCGCAACGTCATGGAGCATATCGACCGCGTGCTGCACCACGCGCGGCGGCTTGAGCAGTCCGCCGAAATGGGGGTACAAATCCACTTTTCCGCGCAAAGCCAGCGCATCAATGTGGTCATGCAAACCCTCACGGCGGTAACGGCGATCTTTCTGCCGCTGAACTTTTTCACCGGTTTTTTCGGCATGAACTTCGAGCACCTGCCCCTCATCCACAGCGCTGCGGGCATGTGGCTGGCGCTGGCCGGGCTGTTTGCCGTGGCGGGGGGCCTGCTGATCTACTTTTTGCGGCGGCGCTTTTTGGGGAAATAGCGGGCGGAGGTTTGTCCCAGTCAGGTGTTTTCAGCCGATGGCCGGGATCGCTCACTCGGTTTTGCTGCCGGTATCGAAATCATCCGCCAGCGCGAACTCTCCACGGCGGTAGGCTTCGAGAATCTGCCGCGCCTCGGCCAGTTGCGATTGCCGTACCCGAACCTTGGCGCCGCCCACCGCGATGGTCCAAAGCGAGTTGGTTTGAACCGTGTTGGCATCCCCCGGATCGGCGTGAATGCCCGCCGCCCCGAGGCAGGCAACCAGAATGTGCGCCTCGGTGGGGTCCAAATCACGGACAAGAATGACCCAATCGCCCGGATAAGGCGGCTCTTCCGGCTTGGCTGGCTCTTGCGCGATGGGTGGCGGCTCGATGCCGCGGCGGCGCAGTTCGCGGCCAGCGACTGCGCAAGCATCCGGCGTGAGTCCGCTTTTGATCTTGGCCACGATCTCCTCATCGGCCAGATGGCTGAAGAGGTTCTGGAGATACGGGTCGGTCATGCGGTGCGGACCGCTGAGTGGAATTACTCAATCGCCTTGGTAATGTCCTCGACCACCTTCTTGGCGTCGCCAAAGACCATCATGGTCTTGTCCATGTAGAACAGTTCGTTGTCCAGCCCCGCGTAGCCGGTGGCCATGGAGCGCTTGTTCACGATCACGGTGCGGGCCTTGTAGGCTTCCAAAATCGGCATGCCGTAGATGGACGATCCTTTTTGCAGCGCGGCGGGGTTGACCACGTCGTTGGCGCCCAGGACGATCGCCACGTCGGCCTGCGCGAATTCGCCGTTGATGTCTTCCATCTCGAACACCTGGTCATAGGGCACTTCGGCCTCGGCCAGCAGCACGTTCATGTGGCCGGGCATGCGGCCCGCGACGGGGTGGATCGCGTACTTCACGGTCACGCCCTTGGCGGTGAGCTTTTTGGCCATCTCGTTGACCGCGTGCTGCGCGCGCGCCACCGCCAGGCCGTAGCCGGGCACGATGATCACGGTGTCGGCGTTGCCCAGCATGTAGGCCGCGTCTTCGGGGCTACCGCTCTTGACGGGGCGCTGCTCCTTGGCGCCGCTTGCCGCCGCCGCCTCGCCGCCGAAGCCGCCCAGAATCACGTTGAAGAACGAGCGGTTCATGGCTTTGCACATGATGTAGCTCAGGATGGCGCCCGAGCTGCCGACCAGCGAGCCGGCGATGATGAGCATGGCGTTGTTGAGCGAAAAGCCGATGCCCGCCGCCGCCCAGCCCGAGTAGCTGTTGAGCATCGAAACCACCACCGGCATGTCGGCGCCGCCGATCGGGATGATGATGAGCACGCCCATCGCAAAGGCCAGCACCAGCATGGCGAAGAAGGCGACCCAGTGCTCGGTGGCCATGAAGGTCAGCCCCAGCGCGATGGTTGCCAGGCCCAGCACCAGGTTGATCGGGTGCTGGCCCTTGAACACCACCGGCGCGCCCTGGAACAGGCGGAACTTGTATTTGCCCGCCAGCTTGCCGAAGGCGATGACCGAGCCGCTGAAGGTGATGGCGCCGATGGCCGCGCCCAGAAACAGCTCCAGCCGGTTGCCGGCGGGGATGGGGGCGCGCGCCAGCCCCACGGGCTGCGGCGTGATGTTGAAGGCCCACGGCTCGGCAACCGCGGCCACCGCGATGCATACCGCCGCCAGGCCGATCATGCTGTGCATGAAGGCCACCAGCTCGGGCATCTTGGTCATTTCCACGCGCTTGGCCATCACCGCGCCGACGCTGCCGCCGACCAGCAGCCCCACCAGCACGTAGCCCAGTCCCAGCACCTTGCCGCCCGAAAGTTCAAAGATCAGCGCCACCGTGGTCAGCGCCGCGATGGCCATGCCGGCCATGCCGAAGATATTGCCGCGAATCGACGTGGTCGGGTGGCTCAGGCCCTTGAGCGCCTGAATGAAGCACACCGACGCGACCAAGTACAGCAGCGTGACGAGGTTCATGCTCATGGCGCGGCCCCTTCGCTGGCGGGTTTGCCGCTTTCACCGGCGGCGGCAGGGGCGGGCTTCTTGTCTTTCTTCTTGAACATTTCAAGCATTCGCCGCGTGACCAGAAAACCGCCGAACACGTTCACCGCCGCCAGCGCCACGGCGCACACGCCCATGATGCGGCCCAGCGGCGTTTCGGTCAGCGCGGCGGCGAGCATCGCGCCGACGATGATGATGGCCGAAATGGCGTTGGTCACCGCCATCAGCGGCGTGTGCAGCGCCGGCGTGACGTTCCACACCACGTGGTAGCCCACATAGATGGCGAGCACGAAGATGATCAGGTTGGTAACGGTGTGATTGACGAGTTCCATGGCGTGTCTCCTTTATTTGCGCTTGACCTGGCCGCCCTGCGCCATCAGGCAGGCGGCGACGATGTCGTCTTCCAGGTCGATCTTCAGGCCGCCTTCCTTGGGCAGGATCAGCTTGAGAAAATCGAGCACGTTGCGCGCGTACAGCGCGGAGGCGTCAGCGGCCACCAGCGCGGGCAGATTGGTTTCGCCCACGATGGTGACGCCGTGCTTGACCACCGTGCTGCCCGGCTCGGTCAGCGGGCAGTTACCGCCTTGCGGCGCGGCCAAGTCGACGATCACGCTGCGCGGCTTCATGGCGGCGACCATCTCCTCGGTCACCAGCACCGGCGCGGGGCGGCCGGGAATCAGCGCGGTGGTAATCACCACGTCGGCCTGCGCCACGCGCTTGGCGACCTCGGCTTTCTGGCGCTCCAGCCAACTGGGCGGCATCGGGCGCGCATAGCCGCCCACGCCCTCGGCGGCGTCTTTTTCTTCCTGCGTTTCGTAGGGCACGTCGATGAACTTGGCGCCCAGCGATTCAACCTGTTCCTTCACGCTGGGGCGCACGTCGCTGGCCTCGATGACCGCGCCCAGCCGCTTGGCGGTGGCGATGGCTTGCAGCCCCGCCACGCCCACGCCCAAAATCACAACGCGCGCCGCCTTGATGGTGCCGGCGGCGGTCATCAGCATCGGGAACAGGCGCGGGTAGCGGTCGGCGGCGATCATCACCGCCTTGTAACCCGAGATGTTGGCCTGCGACGAGAGCACGTCCATGCTCTGCGCCCGCGTGGTGCGCGGCGCGGCTTCCAACGCAAAGGCGGTCAAGCCCGCTTGCGCCAGGCGTTGCAGGCCGTCGGCGTCGAACGGGTTGAGCATGCCCACCAGCGTACTGCCCGGTTTCATGTGCGCCAGTTCAGCCTCGCTGGGCGCGCGCACTTTGAGCACCACCTCGGCGGCCAGCGCGGCGGCGGCATCGACGATTTCGGCGCCCGCCGCGGCATAGGCCGCATCGGTGGCACTGGCGGCCAGCCCCGCGCCGGATTCAACCCGCAGGGTATGACCTGCCTGGGCCAGTTTTTTTACCGTTTCGGGCGTTGCCGCCACGCGGGTTTCCCCGGCGGCGGTTTCCTTGGGTATGCCAATGAGCATGAAGTCTCCTTTTCACAACCACCGCAAGCCAGCCGCCTGGCCCGCCAGTATCTCCATCTTAAAGCAACGCCCTTGTCCAAGTCAGACACTTATGGATCATCCCCCGGCGATTCGGCGATCTGGTCGGCGTCGTTGAACAGCGCCCAAGCGGCGACGAACAGGGCGGCGATGGTGGGGCCGATGACGAAGCCGTTGATGCCGAACAGGCTCATGCCGCCCAGCGTGGAGACGAGCACCAGGTAGTCGGGCAAGCGCGTGTTCTTGCCTACCAGCAAGGGCCGCAACAGGCTGTCGGACAGGCTGATGACGATCGTGCCCCACAGCGCCAGCGCGACGCCCTGCCAGACCGACCCGGTGGCCAGCAGATAGACAGCCACCGGCGCCCACACCAGGGCCGCGCCGACGGCGGGCAGCAGCGACAGGAAGGCCATGACCACGCCCCAGAACACCGCGCCCTGGATGCTCAGCGCGGTGAACGCGATGCCGCCCAGCACCCCCTGCGTCAGCGCGATCAGGATATTGCCCTTGACGGTGGCGCGCACCACGGTGGCGAATTTGCTCAAAAGATAGTGCGTCTGCGCTTGCCCAAGCGGGATCGAGCGCCGCAGCAGCGCCGCCAGCCGCGCGCCGTCGCGCAGGAAAAAAAACAGCAGGTACAGCATCACCACGAAGCCCACCAGGAACTGAAAGGTGTTCTGCCCGATGGTGAGGGTGCGCGAGGCCAGGAATTGCCCGCCTTGCGCCAGCGCGCCGGAGATGTTGTCGAGCACGCCCCTCGGGCTGGTCAGGCCCAGATGCTCCAGCGCATCGCTGGCCCAGTTGGGCAGCACGTGCAGAATCTGCTGGCCGTAGGCGCTGAAGTTGATTTCCCCCGAGCGTATCTTTTGCGCGATGCCGATGATTTCGCCGACCAGGTTGACCGAGATCAGCGCCAGCGGCAGGCACACCGCCAGCACGATCAGCGTCAGCGTGAGCAACGCGGCCAGGTTGTCGCGCTGTCCGACGCGCCTGAGGATGCGCCGGTGCAGCGGCGCAAACAGCAGCGCCAGCACCGTGGCCCAGAACACCGCGCCGAAATAGGGGGCGAGCACCCACGCGAAGCCGGCGGTGATGACGGCCAGCAGGGTCAGAAAAACCATGCGCTGAAGTTGAGGGGTGTTCATGGCAGTTTCTATCGGATAACCAATCAATATACCGGAGCGGGCACAATCGGCACATGACCACCACCCATTTCGGCTACCAGACTGTCCCGGAGCAGGACAAGGCGCGGCGCGTGCGCGGCGTGTTCGATTCGGTGGCCACCCGCTACGACCTGATGAACGACCTGATGTCGCTGGGCCTGCACCGGCTGTGGAAGCGCTACGCGGTCATGGTCGCGGGCGTCCAGCCGGGCTGGCAGGTGCTCGACATTGCCGGGGGAACGGGCGATCTGGCGCTGGCCTTTGCCCAACAGGCCGGCCCTGCCGGCACGGTGGTGCACACCGACATCAACGAGGCCATGCTGCATACCGGGCGCGACCGGCTGCTCGACGCCGGGGTGATTTTGCCCACGGCGGTATGCGACGCCGAGCGCCTGCCCTTTGCCGATGGGCGTTTCGATCTGGTCAGCGTGGCTTTCGGTCTGCGCAACATGACCCACAAGGACACGGCCTTGCGCGAAATGGCGCGCGTGCTCAAGCCCGGCGGCAAGCTGCTGGTGCTGGAGTTTTCCGAGGTGGCGCCGCCGCTGCGGCGCGTCTACGACCTGTATTCGTTCGGCGTGCTGCCGCGCCTGGGCCGCTGGGTGGCGGGCGACGAGGATAGCTACCGCTACCTGGCCGAATCGATCCGGATGCACCCGAACCAGCAGGCGCTCAAAAGTCTGATGCAACAAAACGGCTTTGCCCATGTCGATGTCCACAACCTGAGCGCCGGCGTCGTGGCGCTGCACGTGGGCATCCAATGCGCGTGAACGCTGTTTCTCGGCACGCCATTTCTTTGACTTCCAAACACCGATAACGCATGACCACCCCGTCGTCTCCCTTCTCCGATGTCAGTGAGGCCCTGCATCAACTGCGCGGCAAGCTGGGCCAGGCGCTCAAACCGCCCGCGTGGCTGACGCAGGAAGTGCAAAACCGCCTGGTGCTGTTCCTCAACCACGTGCTGATGCAGGAGCCGCAGGCCCAGGCGCGTTTAACCGGGCAGGCCGGGCGCGTGATACGGCTGCAATGGCGGTCGCTGGCGGTGCAACTGCGGGCAACGCCGGCGGGCTTGTGGGAACTGGCGCCCGATGCCGCGCACGACTTGCTGCTGACCCTGACCGACGATTCCCCGTTCGCGCTGGCCCAGAGCGCGCTGCGCGGCCAGCGCCCCGCCGTGCGCATCGAGGGCGACGTGCAACTGGCGGGCGACATCAACTGGCTGGTCGATAACCTGCGCTGGGACGTGGAAGACGACCTGGCGCGCGTGGTGGGCGGCGCGGCGGCGCACCAGATCACGCGCATCGGGCGCGGCGCGGCCGATGCCGTGCGGCGTTTCACGTCCGCTTTGCCTACCGGCAAAGGCGCGGGCGCGGCAAACCCGGCGGCGGATCAGGCGCGGGCCGCCGCCCCCGGTCAACCCGAACAGCCCAGGGCTGGTCTATGAACCGCCTGCTGCGCGCCGCCACCATCGTCTGGGTGGCCTTGCGCTATGGTCTGGACGAACTGGTGCTGACCAGCTTCCAGCACCGCAGCCTGCGCACGCTGGCGCGCCTGGCCTCGATCGGGCGCAACCTGTCGGCGCCGCGCGGCCAGCGGCTGCGCGAGGCGCTGGAGCGCCTGGGGCCCATTTTCGTCAAATTCGGCCAGGTGCTTTCCACCCGGCGCGACCTGCTGCCGCCGGACATCGCCGAAGAACTCGCCAAGCTGCAAGACCGCGTGCCGCCGTTTCCTGCGGAGGTGGCCGTGGCCACCATTGAGCGCGCGTTCAAGAAACCGCTGGATCAGATTTTTCTGAGCTTCGAGCGCGAGCCGGTGGCCAGCGCCTCCATCGCGCAGGTGCACTTCGCCACGCTGCGCGACGCCGAGGGCCGCGTGCGCGACGCGGCGGTGAAGGTGCTGCGGCCCGGCATGCTCAAGGTGATCGAGCAGGACCTGGCGCTGATCCGCTCGATGGCCGCGTGGATCGAACGCCTGTCCGCCGACGGCAAGCGCCTCAAGCCGCGCGAGGTGGTGGCCGAGTTCGACAAATACCTGCACGATGAGCTGGACCTGATGCGCGAAGCGGCCAGCGCCGCGCAACTGCGCCGCAACATGGCCGGCATGGATCTGCTGCTGGTCCCCGAAGTGTTCTGGGACTTGTGCCGCATCGACGTGATGGTGATGGAGCGCATGCGCGGCATTCCGATTGGCCGCATGGACGAGTTGCGCGCGGCGGGAATCGACTTCAAGCGGCTGGCGCGCGACGGGGTCACGCTGTTTTTCACGCAGGTGTTTTGCGACGGGTTTTTCCACGCCGACATGCA
>Ga0209629_10000815_pt1 | contig 18202 bp, 14 predicted proteins | sample TergutCu122P5_FD_187286 | JGI IMG/M metagenome (GOLD analysis project Ga0209629, IMG submission 187286) | Cubitermes ugandensis P5 segment gut microbial communities from Kakamega Forest, Kenya - Cu122 P5 (SPAdes) (version 2) | ecosystem: Host-associated > Arthropoda: Insects > Digestive system...
GGTGAAATGGGCAAACACACACAGGGAGTCACACCTGGATGAGAACCATAGCAGAATCTGAACTGTTTGGATGATGGTAATCTTGTAAGAGGAATTTGGAAGCTTTGGGTGAGCCCACCGTACACAGTTACCAGGATTAGTGCTGGTGAGTTTGCTCTGTACATTGATTTTGAAGTCCAGAAGCTAAAATCTATTATGCCTGCTTCAAGAAATAAAAGCATTCCCACTGGTCCATCAGCCACTTGCATATAATTTTCTTTCTTTTAAACCTGTCCTAGGAGCAGGTTACTCAGAATATCTGGAAATAAATTAGGCGTAAGATACCTCTCATGAACAGAAGCAGCAGACTGCCATAAGGAAACACAGCTCCAGGAATTCTTGCATTACTTTGATCCTGCACTCATATGCCCTCTGGACACATGGCCAGCGTACCTAATTTGTCTCATTCCCAAGGTAATCTTTCAGGGTTAAGTCAACCCAGCTCTTTCCAGCTCATCTAACACCTTTCACAACTTCTGTTAAGTTTCTGCAGGGTAAGTGTATGGCACATTTCACAGTACAAATACTTATAAAGACTTGAAGGCCATCTAGTAAATTTCCCATTTATGAACTTGAAACTTTGCTTCCCATGGAAATTCCTGTTGGCACCAAAAGGGATCATAGAAGATGTGTATTGCCAACTCTTGGCCAACAGCTGGATCTGATGGTGTTGCAAATTAAGATCAAGAACACAAAAACACTTGGCTCCATGGAAACAGTGGAATGTGTCTTCCGCAGTGGGCAATAGATAACTGTCAAAAATAATCTTCTCATTTGACATTTTTTAGTCTTTTACCAAACAAAGTGTCACTAAATTTGGTTACCAAAAAGGCTGATGCAAGTGTTTGATGTGCTTCTGCCACATGACCAATGTAGGTGGCACTAACACCAGTGTCTTAAGTAAGTTGATCTTGTGTTGTCCTCTTGAAGGTACAGAGCTGGAGCTTTGTGTATTAGTTTTATATCTTTTAAAAGTCTCTTGTATTAAAGTGTGAATATTCCTGTGTACTTGCACAGACACATGCAGGAATTATTGGATTATTTTGACTAACTAATTGTAGTTGGCATAATTATCACCAGGAGTCAGTCTTGAGTTAATTCAAATTCAGGGAAGTGATCTCAAGCTTAAAAAGGTTTTAACACCTTGATCTTAGGGGATAACTTTTCACCTGCTCCCAAGGAGTCATTTATGATACTTAGCTGATCCCACCAGTTTCCTTTGTGATGTTTTATTATATTTTCTGCACATGGTTTTTTCTTATTATTGTTGTGTTCTTCTGCACAATTCCAAACTCTTACATCTGTGACTACAAATGTACCTGTGTATGTGCACAGGCCTGTTTGTTATATTATTTTTCTAACGTGTTTTTATGTATGGGTATGTATATACCTATTGAATTGTTACAAAAAATATTATCTTTCTGATGGCAGGCACAGATAGCTGTAGCTAGTTGCTGCATTGGCTAAGCTGTTCTGGTCCTCGACGTACTCTTGTATGTTCACAATACAGGATTGTGTTAAAATACGAACAAAAGGGGAAGTTCTGAGGAGTTCAGCTTCCCTTTCCTTCGAACATAGATGGTTGACAGTTCTACTGAAGGGTGCAGCATTAAACTGAAAAATATGTACATTAATGAAGGTGCAAAGAATGGCGCTTCAGCAATAAACATACACAAGTTTATTTCCTGGGGAACTCATTCCATTACAAATGTGTACAGTGTCTATTGGAATGACATGGGGAAAGTGAAAGTGCAGCATAAATAACACAAAGTTAAATAAGTTGCAGTGTTGATGCCCCATAAAAATGCTTAATTAAAAATTAGGTAAAGGTTGTTTAGGCACAGAATGACATCAACATACTGCAATAAACTGTGAATTATTAAATTAAAAACTCTCTACTACAAACAGTTCTGATGTATGATATGATAATTACAAATAAAAGCTATGTTGTAATACAACAGTATCAGTAATCACATATCAAAAATTATTCCAGCAGACCAGGTACTGTAATACAATAAGAAAACAAAGCTATGCCCTAGTGGTATGGTACTATTAAATGGCAATGTACAGATAAAAAAATGAACTAATATATGAATCTGTCACAATGAAAGATGTCTGGAAACTGGAAGAGGTGATAATTATGCTATTTATAAACTCAGCAACAGGACTATTTCACAAACCTTAAAACATCCTCAGGAATTACAACAGAAGATGCTGTATCATTAGAAAAAAATACATTCTCTGCACATGTGCAGTATCACAGTATAGTTTTTTTGTGAAATACAACAGTGGTTGTACTGTATAGTTGACACAATTCCGAATGCTTGTATAGGAAATGATGCGGTAAAATAGAAACAAACACTAATGAACATACATTATAATATACACTACTACACACAGAAACTTGCAACTAACTGATATGTGTAATCTTGTCACACTCCTTACAAATAATCAGACTAATTATGCAATATGTCAAACTGTCATATGTGGACAGGCCTTGAATAAAAATAGAGCTGCAACACACATAAAGGTGAATTTATTTAATCCACCATTCTCCTACAAATTGTAATAAAACACACTGGCATCATCATGATGAAACATGTATTAAAAATGCAGTTCATACCAACACACATACACAGACGCGCTCTACATGTAAAACGGCCATCTCATAGCAAGATTAAAAGCCAGACACACTTCAATTTACAACTTCTTTCGGAGGACACTCAGTTGCTTTATGCAAGCCTGGATGTCTTCACTGTCAGGAGCACACCTTTCCAATCTGTAATGAAAAAAAAAAACCATTAAGAAACGACTGTGCATTTCAGAAAGGAAATAAAAATGAAGTTTACTCTGAAATAAGCAGAAGAATTAATTCAGTGTGTTATTCAATTTACAAACTGATGTCTATAGTTTGCCACTGATTTTGTACAGTTGGAACATGCAACATCTATAGAGGAAACAAATGAGTGCTGTGGCATACATGGCAGAGTAACGTGAAATAGATCTTACAAAATACAGCTAGAGTCTACTATGATGGAAGTTTGTAATGGCATGAAAAAGGTCATTAAAGTGGATACTAGCCAGATTTGCATTTGATGACATAGCAGTACATATCCACAATATTTTTACACATATCTCATTACAGCTGTTGACATTGTGGGATACTATAAAGGAATTATAAGCCAATGTACAAGACTGAAATTGCAAGTGAATTCCTACATGGTGCACCACAAACATGATAGACAGATCTGCTTAACATGGCTTCACATATGCACAGCACTGAACAAACATGGGGACAGTAACCATGTAACATTTGTGCAAGTATATTATGGCTGGTGACTGGGGCATAATTTGCCATTTTTAGAGTCTTGAAGTGAGACAACTTACTGTGTAACAGCTGACTGTTGCGTACACCACTTGATGACTTCTTGAATAGTACTGTGTTACCTGATATATAATGAGAATTTTTCCCTTATTTACTCTATGCAGAGTGGGGGCAGTTACCCTCAACTGTTCACAGAAAGAGATGCATTCTGTTGAGGTATTTTCTTGAAAATTGCAAAATCCTTTATTCTGGTAAATACTGTACATCATTACTATTCAACTCAGTGGCTAGCGCAGCAGTAGTTTTGTGTGTGAAATGAGAGCTTTGAAGGCACAAGTGGGAAAAGGGGAATGAATTATGCCTTTATCTTCACCCACCAACACTGTACACAAGTGAGAGCTTTAAAAGTGCCAGTGGGAAAATGAGGGATGAAATATGCTTCTGCATGCCTTGCCTCCCCTGCAATTCAAAGTGAAGTGGGGAAAGAAGGGATGAAATATCCCTCTGCATGCCCCCTCACCCATTAAGCTCACCTATAACCTGTGTACTTGGTGTTATGCTGTGCAAACTTCCACATATGCTGCAGTTTCAGGTTCATACATGTTTCTGACTCTTCCTCAGCAACACCAGTTACAGACAGAAGTGCATGTTTTCACACCCTATTCACTCATTCAAAGATGTGGCCTGGTGTGTGTTAAACAGTGCCTCATCCGCCAGACTCAAAATAGGTCTATAATGTCTTATTCAAGTGAAAATATATAAATTAGGTTGCTATCAACACCTTGGCAGCATGCTTTCTATGATAGTGATGAATCATGACAGCACTGCCTTAAATCATTTTATAATTAGGGATGAAACAAAACATGACAAAGCCATAGCAGCCAGCTGTGTTGTTTACCTTGCTTCTGAACTTCTCTTTCCCAATCATACCCACATGTGAAAACACCATTATCCCTACCTTTATAACTTTCTGTTAATGAGGAAGAGAGGTTAGAAGACAGAAGGGGAGGGGAAACACCTGTGGCTAGCATGAGAGAATAGGGCTGCACCAGTTACTATTTATTATGAATAGGACATCATGTAATAGACTACCAGATCTGGTGAGAGAGTGTAACAAATCAGTAGCAGCAAGCCCATTCACAGAAATAGTTTTACTTCACTTCTCATCTTCTATGGGATGGAATTTAATGCTGGGGGCAGTTGCTGGCCAGGTCATGCAGATCCTCCCTTCCTTTTTACTACACAACAATGAGAAAGAGAAACCACATATACTACAAGAAGGAGGCTGCATCAGCAGAAGTCAAATATAAACAAGGACTTTCAAGTCACATATAGCAATGGAAGGTATCAGACATGTATATGTAATCAATGAATAATTTTACTGCATATAACATAAGGAAATTGATGGGTCATTGTTCATCTGCTGGTAGTGAAGGGGAGAAGTGATTATTCCTTACACATGCACTTTACCTCTCCTGGAAGCTGTCACACTGCTCAGGGTTCCATGTCCCCTTCTTGAGTGCAGTCATGCACTGGGCTGCAAGACTTTTGAAACACTGCCGCCGTGCCGCATTATGTGGCGGGTTGTCCCACAGAGGAGTGGCACGGACGTATGTCCATGCCAAGAAAACATACTCCATGACACTACCCCAGTGTTGGCTGTCCACTAATTGGCGTCCCTGCTCCAGCACACATTTCTGTCAACATTCATAATTATAATGTGAAATGTAACCTCCACTTTGGAATTCCATTGTATTGTATTGTATTTCATTACAGAGATGCTATAACAAAAAATTTGTAAATGGTTATACATCTTAAAAGTATAAACTCTATTTAAGGAACTTTACAAATTCAATCTGAGCACAGAATAGGAATTGAGGACCAGTATGAACAAAAAAGACATTTGCTGAAGAGCTTTTAGTACATACCATACCACATTCCATAAAAAAAGTAGAAGGTGCCAACATGTATAATAGAAGTTGACCAGACTTGACTGAGACGTGAACACATTAATATTTCAATGAGCAGACAATTATACATTTTTAGTAGAGTTTTGATAACCATATCTACACAATATAACACAAGAAACTTTATTCTTATTTGCATATGATGCACAGTTTTTAGAGTTATTACAGCAACTGTGTCTACAGAAGAACACCCCAACCTTTAAATGACTGGGTTACTATTTAAATTGTAGTGCACAGTTTACGAAAAGTGTATTATTTGAACACAAAAAGATAAAATTGTGAAATAAATGGCATTTTGTGGAAAATAAAACAGATTATGTAGCATGTCTTAAAAATGCAGTAAAGTTGTTCGTTGCCTAAACATATAAAATGAAATTCTATGTGTGCTTTTAAATGTGTGTTCACACCTGCAAACGTAAGTCATTTAAAGGTATAAACATGTGGTGCATTTACAGGGGAAATATGGAAGCAAGACAAACTTGTGCCATGCAGATTCTTTGATTCTCAGCATCAACATGTTTGAAGTGCATGCTTGCAAACTACAGCAGATAGTCGAATAATTGTTTGTTAGCAAAGAAATGCAAAATTTCTGAAGCTAATGTATGGTGATCATACAGACCAAAAGACAGTTACAAGGTAGAAGTTTCATCACTATTGATCTAAAAAAGAGGTAAAAAAAAAGGGTGAGAAAGTAAGTTTGTGCAAGAGAATTGTATGTGGAAAGTAAATTAAACTCTTTGTCCCTAAATCTGCCATTGAGGATGAAGGTGACATTAGCAGTACTTTCCCACATTGTATTGTGCTTCAGACATGATAAATCTTTAAATGCAAAAGCAGAGGCAAGTGTACAAAATTTTGCACCTTGAAGGCCAGCACATGTGTGGCAGCTCTGCTATATGCAGGTGAGTCAGTCTTTGAGGTGAGCCTGGAGTTTGGCAGTGACTTGAAGATATTCTTCTTCAGATAATTGAGGCGATCCTCCAGTGGGCGAATATCTGGTGCAGGCAGACTGTCCTTGATTTCCTGTCAAAATATAATTGACCGTTTATTACTTATTAATTCCTTATTACACAACTTTAAATTACTGTGGAAAACATACTTACTTCTCCCAGCTGTGGGTGCTTGTCCACTAATTGCTGGATTATATCAATCAGCTGATCCTGTGACAAGCCTTTCAATGCTGCCTGGAGGGGAGTGAAGGAAGGTAACGATGCCTTTTCACTACGGCACTTCTTTGAGTTGGGTGACATCTGTGTACATGAATGCAGAAGAAAAGTTTTCAGGCTATTCAACCACAAAAACTCTAACTGTAATCAACTGAATGAGGATATGCTCTTCAATTAACAATGATACACAAACAAAATGATGTAACAAAATTGAATACGGTGTACTCTGTAATGTTGTGCACAAAATTACCAATGGTATTCTTTGCCATTTATTGAGCTTCCAATTTATAACATTTCATTAACAAATAATGATATACATAAAGAAGTTCACAAGTTGTGAAGTCAGGTGAAATTTGGGTCAATAGGCTAAGAAATGCTGCCAGACAACACTCATTGAAAGTCTCTGAAATTGATCCTTAAAAAGATGTGTCCATTGGATTTGGTGCTAATACAAGATCATGGACGGACAAGGCTATCACATTAAGGCTTTCTTTTTTAACTTTGTTAAAAACATCTAACAAGGACCTTCACATGTTACATGTTTATCAAGGTTAATAAATCAAGGAATGTAACCAGTACAGTTGGAAGATTATTAGAATATACCAAATATGTCAAGCAAGCAGGCTGTGAAGATGTAAAACACTGAATGAAGGTGCCTCAGGATAAATCTAATGGGGATAAGTTCTAACAGTCATGGTATTATACCTTCAAATTCCCTAAGAATTATATCTGTAGATTAAATGAACAGATACTTATTACTCAAATAAGCTAAAGGGGTTCTTTACATAATGATTTGGCCATGCAGTTAAAAACACTTGCCACTTAAAAGATTACTCTGAATGTGGTAATACATCCTGATTAGTGAGCTAGAATTTTTCTTTCTTTTATCTCACAGCAGAAACAAATTGTTTTGCTATGCTGAATCTTTCTAGTCTTGGCCTGTTTTCATTATTCACAAATCTCTAGGTAGCAGGTTTCCTCTTCACTGCATTTCCTTTACAAGCCTTTATTCAAAATTAAAATGTAAGCAGCTAAGTAGAAAGGCGACTGAATTAGATAGTATGTAGATTCATGAGATTTTATCGTATATCATAATTTTTCTGTGTTTTTTGTTCATAATATATTAGTTCATGTCACTGCTAGCTGAACTACAAATTCATATTTCTATCAAGCCATTATCTTGGCCTGACATTCTTCATCTCCCTTTTAACACCTACCTTCTTCTATGTCTTTAAAATGGATACACTAAGAATCCATTGCAACACTTCCTCTCCTTACCTTGCGACATTTCTCAGGTGTTGGGAAGAGTTCCTTAGGGTCATTGAGAAGAAGTCGTTTGCGAGGAGTGCTTCGCAATACAATTGTGCTCTTGGCAGGACTAGCTTTAACAGGTGTACGGTCATGGTTTGACACTCCGTTCTGTTTGCTCTGTTCTATGTCAGGACTCCATGTGGCAGGCAGACGGCGACGACCACGCTGCTGTATCACCATCTCATCTGGTGAGGGTGATGGACTTACATATGATGATGGCAAATTCAAGCTCACATTCCACAGCCCTCCAGTGCTGGAGTTTGGTGCTGCAACATAGATACTCAAAGATCAATGGAAGTATGACAACTGTTCCACCCAAAAAAAACAAAGCAATTACCTCTTGAATTTTGGAGACAAAATTACTCAGGTTTGCAAGAGTCTGCAACATTGAATTGTTACATGTTTGCAAAATTTCTGGTAGCTGCACCTTCCTGATGTAAACAAACATGACTAATATTCTAGACATAATCCATCACCTTAAGTTTCTCCAGTTGTAACATATAAAAAATGTATCACAAAGTATAAAATAGAGACAAGTTCCTACCACTTTGGTGCCAGTCGTTTGACTCGAGACAGAATCCATATAATAGACCCATAAGAGTAGGAACCCTCTCTATTCAATGGCAAAAACTGATACAGTTTCTAAAATGCTACATTTGAATCAATCAAAGATGGACAGTACTGGTCATGTTTATTGCCATACATCATTGTCAGAAGCCTTTTGACCCCTTGATACAAGAAGCCTTGTGATGTTACACAAGCCAGAGTGGCAGACTTCAAACATTATATATATTAAAAAAAAAAGAGTAGAACTTAAACTTCTGTATATTTGCATTATCGAATAACAAATTCTATGATACGGAATCTTGCAGTCTGAAGTACTTAGCTGTTTTTAATCCATTTAAAAGTTATTACAATCCACAAGAAAAACACATTGCTGGATCCTGTTTGAAATTGCCCTGAACCAGTTCATGCGACATGCCTTGTCCAACGCACCCTTTACTTTCAAGGGAATGGTCCCATTTGTTAGGTTGAAACCTCACTTGTAATGCTGCTACATAACAGATCTCACATATCAACTGCTGTACACAGAACTTCAGCTAACATTACACTGTGCAAGGGTACAAAAACTCATTTAGAGTTGGAATGTACTGCTCACATTAATGTCACATACACGCACACTTGTGATGGCAGCACATCCAGCAGTGGTGCAGTATTTCTCAATGCATTCCAGTGGAGCATATGGGCCAGCTACATTTTAAGTATTTCTACCAGGAGACATTCTTTCCCTTTGGTAAGAAATAAGTTCTTCCTTCATGCATGATTTCTCTGTTTTCATTACTTCCTCCAGTTTCTCAGTGTACATCAGACTGGAAGAAAAGCTTCTATAACTGTAGACAGTATTACATCAGCCTAATGGTCCATTCCTACCATTGGATAAGGAATTTCTTGATGTGGATAAGTCAGACAAAGCATTTTGACAGAAACACTGAATTCCACCTTTTTCAAAAAGACAGCACACTGAAAACTAATTTGTTTATCAATTTTCACTTTCATTCCCTTTAGTTTTAAAACTGAATTAGAGCCTCACAGTATGCCACATAATACACTTATCTGCAACTTCAGGCATGTGAAACAGCAATAAAATTGTCTGCACAGAAACTACCAAGAAACCATTAATATGATTTTGGTGGTGCTTCAGACATGCAATTCATAATTCACATTCCTGTGACAATTATAATGATAATTTTGTATAGCACATTTCTGTATGCATGTTACGCATTCTACTGGAATGCATGGGGGAATACCTTGTCACTGCTAGATGAACTGCCGTCATGCATACACACACACAAATCTGAAATATACATTACACCTTAGAACAGGTATTTTTCACCCTTGATAGTGTATCAGCACTAAGATGTTGTGTGCAATCATTGCTAGATGGGATGTCTAAAAGCACACAATGTCCATAAGGTATCAACCTGACCAAACCAAATCACATTCCATTATTAGTCTAAAAATATTATGGGAAGAGTAAAATATATGAATTTTGCTTTGTAATGATTATCCCTTCCCTGTTTACTTCATGTCATTTTCATTCAATCATTCAATTCAGAAATTTTTCTAAACTACACGGTCTTAGCTTTATGTCATCCGTGACCGTGCATTGTTTGAATATATACAATAATGGTACCAACAAATGGACACAAGTATACTGAAATTAGTTTATACCATTCTGTCCCAAAAGTAAATGTACTGATTTTCCTATGTGCGAATTGGTAAGGTAGCACCTCGTTGATATATATCGGCGCTTTGGTAGTGACCTTGCTGCATGTCCATACTTGTTTCAACTGGATTGGTTGAGTCAGTTGTGCACTAATGCTGTTTGTGTATGGTTGTGTTTTCTAACCTCGTTACGTTTGCGATGCAGGAAAATATCGAACAACGGTACACTATCAAATTTTGTGTGAAACTCAACAAATCTGCCACAGAGACATTTGCTTCTTTAACCGAAGCTTATGGAGATGCCACTCTATTGAGAACTATGGTTTTCAAGTGGCACAAAGCTTTCAAAGAGGGCCGAGAAAATGTTGAAGTCGACCCTCGTTCAGGAAGACCAAACTCATCAACAAATGATCAAAATGTGGAAGTGGTGCGAGCTGTGATGGCGAAAGACCGCCGATTGAGTGTCAGGATGATTGCAGAAGAAACGTTTAATCACACCTTCTACAAAGATGTCTTGGAACGACTTTGAAAACAGGTCCAGCGAGTCCGAAGGAACATCACAAACAATTGGGTGCTGCACCACGATAACACGCCGGCTCACACTGCGCTGTCAATTCAAGAATTTCTGGCAAAGAAAAACATTCCCGTACTTCCACATCCTCCCTACAGCCCACATCTAGCGCCATGCAATTTCTGCCTCTTCCCCAAGTTGAAGTCGAAGTTGAAGGGTCATCATTTCGGGACAATGGAAAACATACAAAAAATTGTAACGGATGAGCTACACACACTTACAGAAAATGACTTCCAGTACTGCCATGATCAGTGGAAAAAACGGAACCACTGTGTAACTTCCCAAGGGTCATACTTTGAAGGAGATAACTTGTAATTTCAGGTGAGTCCAACAGACATTTAAATAAAAAATCAGTACACTTACTTTTGGGACACAGTGGTATACACGATGAACTCCTAAATATTTTGGCCAACCATGTGGCCATCTTCACGGATGTAAAATACAAATATCACAGCACAAGTATAAAATGCAATATTTCTAACCTTTCTATTTTACATCCCTGAAAATGGCCACATGGTTGGCCAAACATGTAGGAGTTCATTATGTTTATAAACTAATTTCAATACCTGTGTGTATTTCTTGGTACCATTATTGTACATACACAATATATATTCTTTCTTAAAATTATTTTGCATCCTGTTGTGTTGAACCAAAAAATACTACATTCTTTCTTCACTACTGCAGTTGACATGATCTAAAAAATATTTCTGTTCCTTCTTTGGAATTTGAAGGCTGAGAACCTGGCTTAAATTCATGTTCTAAACACTATGGAAACATGAAAAATGACAATTCTGTGGTATTACCTATTGCTGTGACAGGGGGCAAACGGCCATTCTCTGACACACTTAACATGCCAAGTCGTGTGGGTATCTCTGCAAGGGCACTCCTAGTAGTGCGACGATTTTGCTGCTCTGGAGGTGGAGTGTTCATCTTGTCTACAACCAACAAATATGTGCTTAGGATAATTGCACTTCACACAACCTAGACTAAGCCACAGTTTGTTACAGTGTTTATGTTAAGTCTAATTTCTGTATAAACCAATCTCAGAGGGCATGTACATGATCAGTATAACCACAAAATTGAGTGTGCTGTTCCACCATCAGCAATGAGTCTTGAGTTACTGAAATAAACATATCATTGCAATTAGTTTACTGAGATTTAATGGTGCTGAAGATTGGAAGCCATCTGAATGAGATTCGTAATCTCATTTAAGTTCAAGTAATTGTAAAAACCAAGATTCTCCAGTTGGGTTATTCACTTTTATGACCCACATTCGAACCGAGTACCAAGTGAATACAGATCCGACGACCACCGCAAAATTAATACATTTAGTCATCCATTATGATAGAGTTCATCAACAATGAAATCATACAATAATTTAAATACTGCACACTATAGCAAAAATGATGGAGCTTCCAGTCGTATCCTCAGCATCACACAGTCTTCCCGCCTGAACGAAGACACTTGACGGTTTGTGCTTTCGAACTAAAGCGTGAGATATTCTAACCATATCCTCAACATATCAGTTTACATGAAATAATATCAAATATCTTTAACATTTGTACCGCCGAAAGCAAAATATATACAAAATCTATTGTACCTCACTCAACACACTCGCAACAGAAACGTAGCACACGCAGAGAGCCGAACTGGTAGACTTCCTTATTGTGTTTACCCACGCGAGAAATTTCGCGGGAGTTTCGGCACCCGTACTCTGATTGGTTGCAGCTGTACATGAGCCTACCAATTGCAGTCATTAGATGGATTAATGACCATGCGGAAATGAAGTTCAGAAATATAATTTTTATGTGATATTTGCTGAATAAAAAGGGCTTTGAACATAGTCATCTCTATAAAATTAATACACGTCATCAATTTAATTCTTATAATTGCGTTTCGTGTTCTTGTTGAACGCAGTTAGAGGCTGAAGGAGTTGGTATTGTGTATATTCCCCTAGGAGCTGGGCGTTGAGAGCTTGTCGAAGAAGGGCGGTTGCTCTTTGGAGGGTTAGCTGGTAACATATGAGAAGGGCAAGTGCCCATTAACCGCATTTTCCCATTTTCGCTTTACGATAGGTTAAGTTGGATTGTTCTAGAAAACTTATGTGTTTCAATGCCTCTAACCGCACCCCAATGTCAGGGTTAACGCTATAGAAATTGAGTAGTCATGACTGCATTTAATTAACACTGCTTAACTACTCATAGTACAATACCAATATAGCCCAAAAAACTTAACGCTGCTGCGTAGACGATCTTAACCTAGTGAGTATTATTGCAGTGCTGTCAACCTTTGGAAAAGAAAAAATGACTCACCTGGTGAAATCTGTGCAAATATTAAGAATGTGTGTAACGAAGACGCAGGCAAAACCATTATTACTGTGCAGTTTATGCGTGAGGAGTGGTCACGTCACCCATCTGCCTTTTAACTCCTGTTCGTCACTTGTGGGGACCACAAGTAAATATAAATTATTCTCTACTTCAGCTGTAAAGAGACTGCCTTTGGAAATTAGGACCAAAAAGAAAATTGTGCTTAGCGTGCCAGAGGCAAGAAGATTGTTGTCCTTAGCGAAACCGGAGAAATGGAATTTGCTCGGTAAGATACTTAAGAAGCAAAATATTTATGATATACTGTTTACAGTTATTATATTTTCAGAAACAAATATTTTATCTTAATTTCTCGGAAATATGTTTTGAGAATTTGTTACCAAAAGTACTTATGCTTCATATTTGTATGGAATAAAATACTAGCTGTAAGAAGGGTCTTTGAAATAGAATTTAATGTACCAAAACAGTATGAGGCTTGCATATGATAAGTTTCATCCATTCTTGTGAGATTGGATGCTGTGTTGTAGGTGCAGTATGCCTGCTGTTGGTATCAAGCTCTGTGACAATGGCTGTTCCATTCTGTCTTGGACGTGTGATCGATATCATCTATACAGCTGACCCTCTTAAGATGCGGGAGAGCCTGACCACATTGAGTGTGGTTCTTCTGGGAGTGTTCCTTGTGGGTGGACTCTGCAACTTTGGACGTGTTTACCTCATGTCTGTTTCAGGTACAGAGCAAGTCATTAGTCTGCTTGAGGTATAACACATGACTTTTCTCAAAGTGGCAGTTATGCTGGGAAGGACATGGTCATGATTTATTGTAGCTGATGATAGTCATGTTGTCTTAACAGGCCAGCGCATAGTGCAGACACTACGGCAGACAGTGTTTGGTGCCATTGTGAAGCAAGAAATTGCATTCTTTGACAAGAACAAGACGGGTGAGCTGGTCAACAGGTTGTCAGCTGACACATCGCTTGTTAGTCAGTCTGTAACAATGAACATTTCAGATGGCCTGCGTTCCACCGTTATGGTTGTGGCTGGAGTCTCCATGATGGTGAGTAGAATAGAGCTTGTCTCCTGCCAAATAAAAAATGAAAGAAGGGAAAAATTTAAGGGAAACAAAACAATAAATATACCTTTAACCTTTGTTTACAGCTGTTCATAATCATTTTCCACATCCTCTAACCACAAAACACTTTTGCCAACATTTAACAAGCTTTTGAATTCCATCCTTAAAAAAGCCTTTTCCTTCACTCACAGATTTGCTTCCCTTTCTTCTTCTTGCTTCGACTGTCATACCCAACATCAAACTGTGCTTATATCAACATTTATTCCCATTGCCTGTGCATGGTGACAAATGTCAATAGGGGGAATATTTTCCACAGTCAAGAACGCTATAATGGCATGTTGTTTGAACCACTTGTCTTTACAGCCTTCCATTTAGACTGGCACTGAACTGGAGTTGTGGTTACCTGTGGGTTCAAGTTTATGTACGGTGGAAGGGAGATATCAGATGACTGTGTGGAACCAGTATTATCCACTTGTCATTACTGTAATAAAAAATATGACAGAGGAGTCAAAACTTTTCAGCCTATCCTCGTATCTTGAACAAAATACAGTTGAACCTGATTATAATGTCATCAAATGGACTGAATAAATTGTGTCCTTATAAAAGAGTGTAGCTGTAAGCAAGATGTATGGTAAAAGTGAAGGAAAAATATTGCAAGACAAAATGCATACCCACAGGCATATTGCTTAATGTTAACCCTATGAAGCAATCCCTGTGCTGGCCTATTGCAGTCCCAGAGGGTTCCAGGAGGGTGAGGGTCCCAGAGTCAACCCCAGGCCCATGGTGCAGCCAGAGGATTATGTCAGTGAAAAATTCCTATAACACCATTGGAAATCAAACCCATGACCTTCTGGCTTGTAGTGCGGTGCTGCAGACAAATTCGCCACCATGATCCCTGTTACTGCTATGATCTATTTCAAATTTAAGTTAAAATTAAAATTTAAAAACAATAAAAATTACTCTTCTGTAATTTTAAATTTCCATACAGGTTTATGCTGAATAATACATTTAACTTAAAACTAAAATTTAGGGAGAACAAAAATTATCATGAGAAGAGGACTGCTAATGGTATATATGTCACTTGTCTCTTGCTTAAACCACTTAATCGGTGTCTCATCGACATCACTTTGTTCAGACATTCGAAATCACTTTATTCTCGATTCACTCCATTCAAATGCACTAATAGTTTTGGTTCAGTTTTTCCAAATCGTCTGGATCATAGGGTTTGTAAGACCAAATTCGCAACCCATGTCGACTTTCTTTTTTTGCTTTCTAATTGACTTATTTCACTTTAACTTTTTCTTCAGTGCTCAAAACCTTCCTTTTATTTGAAACTGTAGCCATGTTATCACTTTATCAATTTTCTGTTAACTCCAGGAGAAGCAATGTAGAAGGCAACTTTAAACACAGAATGAATTACCATTACTGTTGTCATTTTACAGGCCAGGAATTAATGTAGCTATCTGAAAGCATAGAGAAAGGATGAGAAGATGGTTAAGTCTCAAAATAGCCTACTTCTTGGAAAATTATGTTGGAAACATTGACTGCCAATGTCATTATGTCCGTAATAGATATTCTTATGTATTTTGTCTTAAGCAATGCAGAAAAATGTGTGCCTTATGGGGAATTGGTTGATACCACTGAATGTATAACATTACGTCTGAAGTGTTGCACTATCCAAGGTTGTTATAACCGAGTTCAACTGTATTATTTTGTATACTTTATAATAATGAATTTTGCCAACAGCCAAATCTCTAGACAGGACCTGGACCCAGATCTCCGGTCACACACTGGCTTTTGCTCGTGTGACACTTTCAGGTCTCAGTACTTGAAACCTGTTTATGAAGTCAGTAGTGCTGTGATAAACCAGTATGGAATGTGCTTTGTTGTGGCCTGGGTGAAATCATGGTCTCTTGCAGTTTCTTATGTTTATGTTAAATTCTTTTCTTTTCTTTTTTTTCAGTTCTATATGTCCCCACAGCTGGCTCTAGTTGGTCTCGCCATAGTGCCACCTGTTGCAGGAATGGCTGTAATTTATGGGAGGTTTGTTCGGAAGATTACAAAGTCAGTTCAGGTATGATATATGAAGTTTTGTCAGTTTGTCACAAATGTACATATTGTAAGCTTCATTCCCATGTCATTTCTTGTTTAGGACTCGCTTGCTGCTGCAATGCAAGTTGCTGAAGAGAGAATTGCCAACATACGATTATTAAAGTCATTCAGTCAGGAGAGCAGAGAGTGTGATACGTATAATAAAAAGCTCCAACATGTCCTACAGCTGGCCTACAAGGAGTCATTGGCAAGGGGCATCTTCTTTGGTCTGGTGGGTACAGCATCTTGATCACTTTCAGCCATTTCTCTGATTCAACCATTTGGATATACATGCTGTTATAAGTATAGGTATTGCCCATCTGAACAATGAAAAAATTTCTTGAGACTGTTGGTTTTTCTTTCGCCAGTGCTTGGCCTCTTGAGGGGTGAGAAGAAGGTAAGGAGGAACTGCATGTACATTCTGATTTATGTCACTGGAATAAGCCAAAAAATTCTGAGTCCAGGGCCTGTCAGTTCTCTGCTGATGGATGCACCTTATGTTCACCTGAGCAACAGACTGAGTGTACTGGAAGGTGATCAGCAAAACACAGGTTTTTTTGAAGCATGTGGAAAACAAAGTAAAACCACTTGCAGGGAAGACAAAAGTCAGAAAAGAAAGATTTTATTGCTTGGAATTAGTTACCCAAGAACACCTGGGCAGTGAATATGAAGAGTGCACCTCTTGATAATGTGGTTGAGGGCCTGGGGAAACATAGTGATCACTTTACCAAGTGAGATCATATTGTTAAAGTGGGAGGGCCAGGAAACAGCATGGATTGAAATCACCATTACTCATTCAAAAAGGACACAAACTTTATTGTAGTGAGGACAAGTAACACAAGTGTGTGATTTGTAAACCTTTTTAAGAGACATGACAAGTTATGGATGTTATGGATGATGAGGAAGGTTATGAGTTTGAATTTCATTTGCAGTCAAGCCCTGCTGGGCTTGGCAATTCCCACATAGGTATTATTGACACTACATCTATTGTGAAGGAAGAATTCATGACCTGCATCTAAATTTACGAGGCAAGAGGAAGCTTACACTTCTTCTTGCTAAGAGTCTGGGTGATAATTAAGTGTTAGGTATCAGCAGTATTCCTTTTATCACCATTGCAAGAACAAAGACCGGATGATGCCAGTGCTCTTTCCTATACATTGACACTGTTAAATATGTGAAGCGTATATATACAGACCAAGAAAAATAAAGTACAAGAGCATAACTAAAGAATATATATAATAACCTATTGGTTGTAGCAGCATCATCGGTTACACCTGAATTAATGCAGTAGAATTTGTTGAATCTGGCATTTGATAACCTGGCCTCCTGATAGATTAGCATAGGAGGAAAGTAGTCCCAAAACCATCAGTTCTGCTGTTCATAACTTCTGGTGCACTTAGTGATCCCATGATTTTATCTTGGGTTTTTTGGACCTTATTGAGCCTATTGAACTATTATAATTGCTTCAAAAGATGCAAAGTTGAGTAAACAAGATATTCCTGGAGAGAGGAAACACATAATTTAACAAACCATTGAGACATTGAGGAGGCGTGAAAGTGGTGAAAGCCCAAGAGAGATTATGGCTTCATACAACATTGGATCGCCAGCCATCTATGATATAAAGAAACCGAAGGACCACTTACATTTAAGTGGAAGTATGAAGGACCTTGTCAAGTAACAGACATTGAAACAGCCTAAATTAGCACAGTTCTACAAGGTTTGTATAAGCAGTTTACAACAATGCATTCTGAATGAAACACATGACTGAGCTTATGATAACTGAAAAAGAGAAGCCTTTTATGACAAAATCAAAATAACAAACCAGTGCACATTCTGTGAGGGCTGGCTGTGGCATTTTAAATAACCAGCAACTGAAAGAGATGCCCAAATGGAATACTCCTCTGATTAGTTGTGCATCCAAAGTATTCATTCAGTATTCTGTCTGACGACAGGTCCAAAGCCTCCTCCAAAACGATGCCTCCATATAGTGTGATGCACAGCCTCCTCCTTCAAATGAGAATATCCTCTCCTGTCCTTAAGGTCATCCAGTAGCTTCTTACGTCTTCTTCCTCGTCTTCTTGCCACTTCCATCTCCCCCTTTATCTTTCCTTCG
>Ga0209629_10000817_pt1 | contig 18200 bp, 15 predicted proteins | sample TergutCu122P5_FD_187286 | JGI IMG/M metagenome (GOLD analysis project Ga0209629, IMG submission 187286) | Cubitermes ugandensis P5 segment gut microbial communities from Kakamega Forest, Kenya - Cu122 P5 (SPAdes) (version 2) | ecosystem: Host-associated > Arthropoda: Insects > Digestive system...
GCAAAATCCTTTGCTATAATAGCACATACGCCGGACGCAAGCAAGAGTTTGCTAAGGCCGAAATCAGATTGCTCTGGCGTTAAACGCGCGGTTCATATATAATACCCGTCGGTGATGACAATGCCCGGCGGCGTTTACGGCAGTTTCGCGCAGGTTTACGACAGGTTCATGTCCGGCACGCCTTACAAAAAATGGTTCGCGTTCATAAAAAGGCTATGGGCGGAAAACGCGCAGTCGCCGGGCCTTGTGCTGGACCTGGCCTGCGGTACCGGGACTTTTACGAAAATCCTGGCGGACGAGGACTATGACGTCATAGGCCTCGACGCGTCGCCCGACATGCTCGCCGCGGCGCGGCAAAAGCTGCCCGGCGCGCTCCTGACATGCCAGGACATGCGCCGGTTCGAGCTCTACGGGACGGTCGACGCGGCGGTCTGCCTGTGCGACAGCGTGAACTATCTGCGCGGCGAGGACGAGCTGACCGCCATGCTCGCCTGTGTGAACAACTATCTGAATCCCGGCGGGCTGTTTGTTTTCGACATAAAAACCGTATTCAAATTCGAAAGCATGTTCGGGGATAACACCTTTGCCGACGCGGCCGGGGACGCGGCGTATATCTGGTCGAACAGGTACGACGGGGCCGCGCGCGTGAATACCTACAAGGTCGATTTCTTTGTCCGGCGGGAGAGCGGGCTGTACGAAAGATTTACGGAGATCCACCGGCAGAAGGCTTTCACTGTCGGGGAAGTGACCGCGGCGATAGAGAAATCCGGCCTCGCGTTGGCGGGGTGCTATGACGGGAACGGGTTCGGGGCTGTCACGGAAAAATCCAAAAGGGTTTTTTTTGCGGCGAGGGAAAAGACAAAATCAGAGTATTCGCGGAAATTCCCTCTGTCATTCTGAGGCGCAGCCGAAGAATCCTGCCTTTGACGCCGGAGGTGAACATACTCTCCTTATCCGCGGACCAGCTTGGCCGCGCATTCCACCCTGGCGGTCATCGGGAACATGTCCACGGGCTGCGCTTTTTCCAACACGTATCCGTTTTCGGCGAATATCTTCAAATCCCGCGCCAGCGTGGCGGGATTGCAGGAGACGTAGACCACCGTCCCGGGTCTTTTTTGCGCGATCGCCAAAATCGCCGCGGCGCTGCAACCCTTCTCCGGGGGGTCGACTATGACGGCGTCGACGCTTTTGCGGAACTCCGCGAGGGCTTTTTCGGCCTGCCCCTCTATGAATAAGGCGTTTTTCGCGCCGTTTAAGACGGCGTTCCTCCGCGCGTCCGCGGCGGCGGCCGCCGACGCCTCGATGCCGAATACCTCCTTCACTTTCGGCGCGACATAGAGCGAGATCGCCCCCGCGCCGCAGTAAACATCCAGAACGCGCTCCCCGCCGGTAAACCCCGCAAACGATTCCACCGTGTCGAACAGCTTCCCGGCCTGCGAAGTGTTCACCTGGAAAAACGACAGCGGGGAGATCTCATATACGACGTCCCCCACCCTCTCGGTGATCACGCCCGGCCCGCAGAGCGTTATGACCCGCTTACCCATGACGACGTTTGTCACATCCGCGTTTATGTTCAGGACAAGCGTCGTAAAGCCGGGTATTTTCTTCAGTTCCGAGACAAGCGCCTCGGTTTCCCGCTTATTGACCGGCAAGCCGCGCGCGTTGACGACCAAACAGACCATTATCTCGCCGCCCGCGGACCCCGTCCTGGTGACGATATGGCGCAAAACCCCGGAATGCGAGGCCTCGTCATAGGCCGGGATACGGTTCCGCGCCGCGAAATCCAGAACGGTCCCGACGATACGCCGCGTGGCCTCGTGCTGGACGTCGCAGTCGTCAAACGGGACGATCCTGTGGCTCCTCCTGGCGTAAAACCCGGCGACAAGCCCGTTTTCGCCATTTCCGACGGGTATCTGCGCCTTGTTCCGGTAGCGGAACGGGGATTCCATCCCAATGGCGGGCGCGACTTCGGCGTCGATCCCGCCTATTCGCCGGAGGCAGTCCCCGACCATTTTCGTCTTTATCTCAAGCTGGGCCGCGTATGCGCAGTGCCGCAGGTCGCAGCCGCCGCAGACGCCGTAGGCCGGGCAGGCAGGCTCGGTCCGCGCCGCGGACGGCGAGAGGATTTTCAGGAGCTTCCCATAGGCGAAGCTCTTTTTTTCTTTCATAATCTTCACGCGCAGACGCTCGCCGGGCAGCCCGCCCTTGACGAACACGGCCATGCCGCCGACGCGGCCGATACCTTCGCCCTCGGAGCCGATGTCGGTGACCGTGAGCTCAAACTCGCTGTTTTTCTTCAGCATACCTACCTCAAAATCAGAACGTAGTCTTCCTTATTTCCCGCGCCAAAACTTTGTTATACCCGATCCACTTGCCCGACGCGTCGCCCTTCAGGCATTCCTCGAACATCTTGACCTTCGCGTCCATGTTGTCGGCGCAGTGGAGGATGAACGCCTCGATGGTCTTCGGCCGCTTAGGGGAGCCAAACTCGTATTCGCCGTGGTGGGCCAAAATCGAGTGCGCCATAAGGCTCCTGAGTTCCGGCGGGAAGCCCGCTATCTTCGCGGCCGCCTCCGTTATGAGCTGGGCGCCGATCACGATGTGCCCGAGGAGCTGGCCGTCGTCGGTGTAGTCGTTCTCCGGAAAGCCGGACAGCTCGTAGACCTTGCCGATGTCGTGGAGAATAGCCGTGGCCACGAGCAGGTCCCTGTTCACGTTCTCGTACCTGCCGCTCATAAAGTCGCATATCTGGGTGACGGACAGCGTGTGCTCCAGTAAACCGCCCATATAGCTGTGATGCATGTTCTTGGCGGCGGAATGGGTCTTTACCGCCCCCGCGACGTCGGGGTTCCTGAAAAGGATTTCCTCGACTAGTTTCGAGATGAACGGGTTGGACAGGGACTTGACGTAGGCCGTGAGCTGAGCGTAAAGCTCGCCGACGTCCTTGTCGGTGCACGGTATGTAATCCGCCGGGTCATACTCGCCTTCCATGCTCCGCCGGATCTTCAATATCTTCAGCTGCGGGTCGCTCTGATAGGTCAGCACGATCCCGTCTATCTTGATAAAGTCGCCCTCCTCAAAACTCTGGATGTCGTTGTTGACCTCCCAGACCTTGGCGTCTATCTGCCCGGTCTTGTCCTGGAGACGCAGAGACAGGTAGGTCTTGCCGGAGCGGGTTTTTAGGTTCTGCTTCTGCTTGCAGAGGTAGTGGTCGACGACGCGGTCGTTCTCTCGAAAATCGGATATGTAGCGCATGATTACTCAAACCCCCCGAACCTGTTCCCGATGATCTCCGTCGAATTGCTTATCGTTATAAACGCCTTCGGGTCCACGTCCTTGATAAACTTCTGCAAAACGGCGGCCTGCCTGCGGTTAAGCACCGTGGTTATGACTTCCTTCTCGTCCTTGGTGTAGGCCCCGTAGGCGCGGTGCACCGTCGCGCCCCGGTCCAGGCGGAGGTTGATGAACTCCTTTATCTCGGCGTTCCTTTCGCTTATAATAACCATGATTTTATAAATATGCAAGCTCTCCATGATCGAGTCCATCAGAAACGAGCGCATACACACGCCCAGGATCGAATAAAGCCCGGCCTCGACGCCGAAGATGAATATCGCGGCGGAGGCGATGAAAAAATCGGCGGCGAGCATGGCCGTGGTGATCTTCATGCTGGAATATTTCTTTATAATGAACGCGACGATGTCGGTGCCGCCGGTGGTCGCGCCGGCCTTGAACACGAGGGAGCTTCCGACGCCGGGGATCAGCACGCTGAACACTAGCTCCAGGAATTTCTGATTGGTCAGCGGCCTTGCTATAGGCCAGGCGAGTTCCATCAGCCAGACCATCGCCGACAGCGCGATAGTCCCGTAGGCGCTGGCCGCCGCCTTTTCCTTCCCGAGCAACGCGTATCCCAGCGCGAGGATGGCGAGGTTAAGCGCCAGCATTATCGCGCCCATCGGGATGAACGGGAGCGCGCTGTACAAAAGAAGCGAAAGGCCGCTGACGCCGCCGGTCGCGAAGCCGTTCGGGTTGCGGAAAACGTGTATGCCGAAAGCCACCATAAAGACACCGGCGTTCAATGCGGCAAAATTGCTGAGTTTTTTCACGGCGCGCCTCCGGCTGACAAAATTCATCATCCCTAGGATTTGCCGCGCCTATTTGAATTATTCGTAAACATCAGATTGTATGCCTCTGCAAAAAGACAAATACAACACTGGTTTCCAGTTTCCAGTCCAATGTCAACAGGCTAAAGGGGTTACGCACGACAAACGCATGAACATACAATTTGCACAACGAATGTAGGGCGCGCCGACCACGGCGCGCCGGGGTCGGCGCGCCCTACAACAAAAGATTGTATGCCTCTGCAAAAAGACAAATACAACACTGGTTTCCATTTTCCAGTCCAATGTCAACAGGTTAAAGGGGTTTACGCACGACAAACGCATGAACATACAAATTGCACAACGAATGTAGGGCGCGCCGACCGCGGCGCGCCGGGGTCGGCGCGCCCTACAACAAAAGATTGTATGCCTCTGCAAAAAGACAAATGCGTTTGTCGTGGGGGTTTACGGTCGGGGATGGAACCCCGACCCTACGGAATCCGCGATTTTGTAGCTGCGGGTTTCATCCCGCACCGCTTAACCTGTTGACATTGGTCTCCAGCTTCCAGCTTCCAGTTTCCAGTTTCTAGTCTCCAGTTTCCAGTCTCCAGTTTCCAGTTTCCAGTCTCCAGTTTCCAGTTTCTAGTATTCCCTTCTCTCTATTATCTCCTCCTGCAGCCGCCTGGACAGCGTGTCAAAATACGCGCTGTACCCGCCGACGCGCACCACCAGGCCGCGGTAGTCCTCCGGCCTCTCCAGCGCCGCCAGAAGCGTTAGCCTGTCGCAGACGTTCACCTGTATCTGCTGGCCGCCGCGCCCGAAAAACGAGCTCAGCAGCGCGCCGATCTTCTCCCTGTTCTCCCCGAACAGCCGCCGGTCGAACTTCATGTTGCAGACGACGCTCGTGCAGAGGCCGTCCGTCGGGATTTTCAGCACGGAGTTCAAAAGCGCCGTCGGGCCGGACCTGTCCATGCCCTGGGACGCGCCGGCGCTGTCCGCCAGGACTTCCCCCTTTAGCCGCCCGTCCGGCGTCGCGCCCGTGGCCTTGCCGGCGCTGTCGTGGACGGTGAAGATGACCTCGCCGGGCACGTAATTGCCGCCGAGCACGCCCTTTTGCCTGCGGAGCTCCGCGTACAAATGCTCCGTTATCTCCCGCCGTATCCCGTCGACGGCTTCCGCGTCGTTACCGAATTTCGGGGCGTTCAAGAGGCGCCTGCGCAAAAGCCCGTACCCCTCGAAGTTTGCCAGAAGCGCGCCGCGAAGCTCCGCCATGTCCGCCGCCCGGTCCTCGAAAACCACCTTTTTAACAGCCGCGAGCGAGTCGGCCGCGTTCGTGAGGCCGATACACTCCAGCTCGACGTTGTTGTAAACCGCTCCGCCCCCGAACACGCCTTTGGCGTTTGCCTGGCAGTCCCGCACATACAGGGAGCGAAAGGCGAAGCCCTCCGTCCTTCCGAGCAAGGCCACGATCTTGTTGTTCACGCGGGCTTCCAATTCGGCAAAATAGGTCAGCTGCTTTTTGAACGCGCGCATCAGCTCGTCAAAAGCCGCGAACCCGGCGGCGTCCCCGGTTTTCAGGCCGGCCTCCGCCCCGCTCATCGCCGCGTCCGCGCCGTTATACAGCGTGAGCTCCAGGATCTTGGCGGCGTTCATGATGCCGATGTCGTTGCAGAACTGGGCCTTCCCCGGGATCATGATCTGGCTGCATCCGGCCAGGCAAAAATCCAGGGCGTCCTCCGGCGGTATGCCGGACGCCATAAGCTGTCCGGTCATGACCTCGTCAGAGTACAGCGCGGGAAGCCCCTGCCCGGTCATAAGCGTCTCCAAAAGCTCCTCCCACATATGTTCGGGCATGTCTTTGCCGATCCGGAAGCAGAGATTCGGCCCCTTATAGCGCATGGTGCGCACGGCTTCCAGGACGAGGCCCGTCAGCTCGTTACAGCAGGGGCTCCCGTCGGGATATACGCCGCCGATCGTCATGTTCTGGATGTCGCCGGCCTCGTCGATCTTTATCATCAGGCTTTGCAGCAGGCAAAGCGCGTCTTCTCTGGTCAGAACGCCCCTCTCCGCGTCGCGGGCGTAGAACGGGTACAGGTATTTGTCGAAGCGGCCGAAGGTATCCGTATCCGCCATGACGTGCGCGAGCCAGACCAGCTGAAGCGCCTGGCGGAACGTCTCCGGAGGATCTGTTGCGATACGCGTCAAATCGCCGTACAGGTCCAGCATGTTCCGCCGCGCCGCGCCCTCCGCCCGCCCCGCTGCCTCCAGGCAGGCTTCGGCGTTACGGGAGATCATGGTTGAAAAGGCCGTCAGGATTTCGTCCATGCCGTCGTAAAACTCCTGATCCGCGTCGCCCGCGTGGCTGGGCAGGGCCCTTTGCTCCGCGATTTCCCGCCTCCTGTGAGACACGCCCTTCAGCACGCTCTCGTGGTCGATGACCATGTGGCAGCCGAAGCAGGTCGAGCCCGCCGCGCCCGTCCGGAAACCGGCCCATTCCTCCGCTGTGAAAAAATCCGGATGGAGGCGGTCGAAATCCGGGTCCCAGGGGTTCATGTATTTGCGCTCTTTCACCCGTCCGACGTTCGCCAGGAAAGCCTCGCGCTCCCCGGCGGCGTCCAGGCGGGCGGCGTATTCCCAGACGACGTTGTCCCTTATGTACGTGCCCCCGCCGTAGTAGAACATCGCGACTTCGCGGTCGGTGGGGGATTTTTGGCCGGCGACGAGCTCATAGGGCGACACATATATCCCACAGTTTTCCATGAAGCGCCGCAAAGCGCGCGCCTCGCGCAAAACCGGCGCGGCGCCGATGTTTTCGACGTAGGCGCCGAAATAATAGGCCGTGGGCGGGGCGTCCGGGGACGGTTTCCGCCAGGCCGCCCGGTCGCGGCCGTCGTATTCGGTTTTGTGGCGGATCAAAAGTTCGCGGAAATAGTCGGACATGACCGTTGAATCCCCCTGAAAGCCAACTTTTTTTTCGTTGTTGTCGAGCACCCGCGGATACCAATAAATCCCAGTTGTCAGCTGAGCGAAGCGAAGGGTCTATATCCTAAAATTGCACCGTAACAATGGGGGGAAGATTCTTCGCTATCGCTCAGAATGACAGTCCCGGCGCGGCTTTCGAGTTTCCGAGGGAACTCGTTGTCTTATGCGGAGCATGATATAAGGCGTGTTCGAAGTCCATCCTCATTATACTATGAAATGAGAGGATTATCAAACACGCCTTTTTCGAGGTAAAGCAATAAACCCACGCCGTCAGACCGTCCCGAACCTATACTCCGTAACCGTCTCGAACGTCTCCCCCGCCCGTAAGACCGTGGACGGGAACTCCGAATGGTTCGGGCTGTCCGGGTAATGCTGCGTCTCCAGGCAGAAACCCTGCCTGTAATACAGCGGTATCCCCTTCTTGCCCCTGTCCGCCGTCAGCATGTTCCCGGTGTAGAGCTGAATCGCCGGCTGGTCCGTGAAGCAGTCCATCTTTATGCGGGACTTCCCGGAGTACGCGCTCGCCGCGAACTGGAAGCCCTCCGGCGGCAGGACATAGTTCAGGTCGTACCCCCCTGCCAGGCGGAGCTGCTCATCGTCCACGCCGATGTCGCGGCCGATTGCCTTGGGCTTCCTGAAATCGAACACGGTGTTCTCCACGCTGCGGATCTCGCCCGTGGGGATGTGGTCGGCGTCGAGCACCGTGAAATGGCCCGACGGGATCGTCAGGACCGTGCCCAGGATGTCGCCGCCGTCCGCGCCGTCCAGGTTGAAATACGCGTGGTTGGTCAGGTTAAGGACGGTGTCCCCCCTGGCCTCGGCGCGGTACGCGAGCCGGAAGGCGTTGTCCCCGGTCACCGTCTGCGTCACGGCCACGAGCAGCTCGCCGGGATAGTTTTCGTCCCCGTCGGGGGACAGGTACGAAAACGTCACCGACGGCTCGTCCCCGTCCGCGACCCTGTCCACGTTCCAGAGCTTTTTGCCGAAGCCGGAAACCCCGCCGTGCAGGTGGACGACCGGGCTGGCGTTGCAGGCCAGGGTATATTCCTTGCCGTTCAGCGTGAACTTCCCGCGGCCGATCCTGTTGGCGTACCTGCCGATCGTCGCCCCTTGGTGCGACTTGTCCGCGTAAACATAGTCCTCAAAACTGTCGTAGCCCAAAAGCACGTCCACGCCGTTAAAGACCAGCGCGTGCACGATCGCCCCGTAAGGCGTGACGCACGCGGTCAGGCCGCCTTTGCCGCGGAGCTCGTAAAGAGGGACTTCCTCCCCGGATCTGAACTTTCCGAAAACCTTTTTGCCGACGCCCATACGCACCCTCCCGATAGTCTAAAATTCATATTTTCCCCTGTAGATCATGTATTTGCTGACCATCATGGTTATCTTGAAAATGATCGCGTCGTCGAACTTCCGAAGGTCCAGGCCCGTCAGCTTCTGGAGCTTGTCGAGCCGGTAGACGAGGGTGTTCCTGTGGATGTACAGCTCCCTGGAAGTCTCGGAGACGTTCAGGTCGTTCTCGAAGAACTTGTTGACCGTCGTCAGGGTCTCGTCGTCCAGGGTGTCCATGGATACGCCGTGCAGCACCTCCGATATGAACATCCGGCAGAGCTGCACCGGCAGCTGATATATGAGCCTGCCGATACCGAGCTGCTCGTAGTTGACGATATACTTGTCGACCTCGAAGATCTTGCCGACCTCGAGCGCCATACGCGCCTCCTTGTAGGACGATGAGACGTTTTTAAGGTCGGTCACGGGCGTGCCGATCGCGACGTAGACGCTGCTCATGGCCTCGGTTACGAGCGTGTCGTGGATCATCCTGGCGGTCTTTTCCAGCGATTCGGAGTCGTCCCTGTCCCGGATCTCCTTGACCAATATGATGCTCTTCTCGTCCACCGCCGTGACAAAGTCCTTCAGCTTGGCGGGGAAAAGGTTCCGCACGATCTCGACGACGTTCAGCTCCCTGTCGATGCGCGTTTCGATCAGAAAGACCACGCGGCGGACGTTGTTCTCGACGTGCAGCTTCTTAGCGCGGCTGTAGATGTCGATCAGAAGGAGGTTGTCCAGCAGCAGGTTCTTGATGAAGTTGTCCTTGTCGAAGCGCTCCTTGTAGGCGATGAGCAGGCTCTGTATCTGGAACGCCGCGATCTTGCCGACCCTGTACGCCTCCTCGTCCTCGCCCTTTATCACGACGACGTATTCCGGCATGTTGTTGTCGAACACCTTGAAATACTGGTACCCCGTGATAAGCTGGCTTTCGGCCGGGGACATGAAAAACGCCTCGATCCCGTCGACGAGCCGGTTCTGCATTTCCTCCTCCGTGCTCGCGGCCACCTTTCCTTCCCTGTCGATGACGCTGATGTCCCGCCGGGTGATGAGCTTGAGACCTTCGATCGTGTTCAGCAGAATCTGATTTGATAACATGGAATCACCTGTCTATTCGAGTATTTTTTATACATTCTATATTACTATCGCCAAAAAATAAAGCAAAATTTCTTCGTTTTTCATAATTTTCTCATTTTATTTGGAAATGAAATACTTTTGAAATAGATGTACCTTCAGGCAGGTTCGAGATTCCCGCATAAAATATCTTAAACTCCGGTATATCATGTATCAACATTTAGAATAACCTTTATTGATCACAAAAAATATATCAAACTATTTTTAGTAAACATATTGACAAATAACCTTAACAGGTATATTATAAGAATGCGCTGGTCAATGCAGTAATAACTTTAGCGCAAAAAGGAGAAAAGACATGTATTGTGTTATTACAGGCGACATGATAAACTCCAGAAAAATGAGCTCTAAGGAAAGGGAAGATATTGGCATACTGGCCCGTCGAACATTCGACAAGATCAATGGTGAGTATAGGGACTATCTGCTTTCCGGGTTCGATTTTGCTAGGGGTGACGGCTTTGAAGCCGTACTGCTCGCCCAATACAAGGCACCAAAGATCATTCAAGAGATTATCAAGGCATTCTACCCTGTCTGTCGTCTTAGGATTAGTGTGGCTTTAGGCGAATTGGTCTGGCAAGGGGATGCTGATCATGTGAATGCTATGGATGGTCCTGCTTTCCTCGTAGCGACAGATGCCCTGTCAGGCCTGAAGAAGATCAAAAGTGACCACTGGTTACAATTATCTATTTCTACCGGCAAGCAAGCCCAGTTACTTGTAGATGCAATGCTGTCTCTACTAACAGCATTGACCTCTCACTGGACAGAAAAGCAACGGGAAGTGGTATGGAGCATGGAAAGGCTCGGCGGCAATAAGGACAAATTGGCAGAAGAAATAGGTGTGACGGTCAACGCCATCAGAAAACATCTTAAAGTTGCAAGCTACGATAGCTACCGCCGCGCCTGGGTAGCATTGGAGGAATATCTTGTCAACATAGATAAGGACTTGATCACAACATCTAATGAAAAACCAAGTTACATTTCTTATCTAAATGTAGCATATAGGAATCTGGAATTACATGAACTAAATTTAGCGGAAAAACATGCGCGAGATGCGTTGAAAATGGCCGAAGCTGAATTTGGCAGCAACGACCCGAGACTTGCCCCGGTGTTAAATACATTGGCGGCAATTCTACTCGCTGCGAATCAGTTTCAAGAAACAGTTACAGTATGCGAACGGTCAATCTCTGTTCAAGACGGGCTCGCAACCGGCAGAGAGGATATGCAAGGTGCTCTAGCTTATTTGGCGGTTGCCCAATTTAGTTTGGGAAATGAACCCATAGCAAACGAAATCATGTCCGAACTAAAAGCTATTACAACAGCGATCAAAGGCAAAGGAGTAAATCCGCTATGCGTATCATCCTCTTGCCGTTGATGATTGGTCATGCACTAGGTGACTTTTATTTTCAGACCGACAAAATGGCCCTGCATAAAACAGAAGGAGTTCGTTCATTGCTGTTTCACGCTCTGGTTTACGCTGGTGCCATGGCAGGTGTGCTTACCGTATGTCTATAAATTTCATGGTCGCTTTTTATTGTGTGGACGCTGGCATCCACATCTCATTGCGCGATTGATCTAGTTAAATACCGCACTGTGAAATCAAAATTCGGAGATAACGTGTGGTGGATGGCGCCTAAATATAGTCTATTTATTGATCAAGCGCTACACTTAGCTATACTGTTAGCGTTGATCTTGTTGTACAGGGGTAAAGTAGCCGCTCATGTCTGGTTAAGTCAGCCACTAGCCTTACCACCGCCACCGCTAGCCATTTTGACGGGTTTCATCTATCTTTTGAAACCCGTCTCTACAATGGTTAACGGCTTTCTTCAAACTTTCGTCGTGAAGAAGTATTCCGATAAAAATACTCCCAATATTAAGACTCATGAGCGCTCTGATGGTGCCCCGCCTTTCTCTTTTACCCATGCAGGAAAGTATATCGGTATGTTAGAACGCTCAGTAGCTTTCATTTTAATCCTATACAGTCAATACACAGCCATCGCCTTTTTAATGACCGCAAAGACCATAACTCGGTTTAACGAGTTAAATCATCGCGACATAGCTGAGTATTATCTGATAGGTACTCTTTTAAGCATTGCCTTCACCTTAGACGTGGCAATGGTGTGCGTGTGAAAGGCGGAGCGTAACTTTCATGAAAAAGACCGATTTCGGCTTCAACTATAAAATCCTGGTGATCACCGTCTTCGCCTCGTTCCTGATCTTCGGGTTCTCGGAAAACATACGCGGCCCGGCGATCGCCAGGATCCAGGCGGATTTTTCGCTGACAGGCACCCAGCTCGGCGTTTTGCTGGCGACAAATTCCTTCGGCTATCTGCTCGCGTGCTTTTACACCGCGTCGTTGAGCCGGAAGATCGGCCTTAAGCGCGCCTTGATAATCGGCCTCGCGGGAATGGCCGCCTCGGGCGTCGGCATCTGCTTCTCGGCCGGCTACATAATGCTTGTGGCCTGCTATTTCGCCATGTACCTGGGCAACGGGATGCTGGAGATAACCTTGGGGCTCATAGCCGCCGAAACTTTTACCAAACGCACCGGCACGATGCTGAACCTGTCGCATTTTTTCTACGGTCTTTCGTCCACCGTCGCGCCGATGCTCTCCGCCGGGCTGATGGGGGTCAAACTAGGGACGGGCGCGCTGGGCTGGCGGTACATGTACCTGATCGTCCTAAGCCTGGCGCTGCTCCCGATAATCCCGGCCCTTATGGGCAGGATCCCGCGGAAAACGGACGGAAAGCGCCGCGCGGACGCCGCCGCTTTCCTGAAAAATCCGACCTCGTGGCTGATCTTTCTCATTCTCTCCTTCGGCGTCGCCTGCGAACTGGGCGTCGGAAGCTGGCTCGTGAACCTTCTGGAAAAGCGCCTCTATTATACGGAAAGCGCTGCGGCCCTTGCCCTGACGGGTTTCTTCGTCTGCTTCACTCTGAGCAGGCTCGTGATCGGCCCGCTTACAGACAGGATCGGTTACGCGAAGTCGCTGATAATATTCACGGCGTTCTCCGGCGCGGCGATAACCGCCGGGATACTCCTGGGCCGCGGCGGCGTCGCGCCTCTTATCGCCGCCGGCTTCGGGATAGCGCCCGTTTACCCGACGGTGATGGCGCTTGTCGCGAAGCTCTACGCGAAACAGATCGACGCGGCGATGACGGTCACGCTGACGATCATGGGCGTCGTGGTGGTGATATGCAACATGTTCATGGGCGCTCTGGCGGATTTTTTTGAGAGGCTTTTTCGCGGGTTCATGGAGGGGAATGTCGTCGGAACGGCATACGCGGCGGCATATTTGTTTTTGGGATTTTGCGCGCTGGCGGCGTGCGTTTCCGCCGCGGGGCTGTTCAGGCGGCTCAGGAGAACGGGGGAGGCCGCGCGCGTGGGATGACGTTCAATCATTTACAATAAAATCAACTCGTGCTAGAATACCATAAAATTCTATTGCGGAGTGTCTGCGGAAATTCATTGTAAAAAATGGGGTGATTTGTTTGAAGGGGATAGTTTTAGCGGGTGGTTCCGGTACGCGTCTTTATCCGCTTACGATTTCAATCTCAAAACAGTTGCTGCCTATTTACGACAAACCTATGATTTACTATCCGCTTTCGGTCATGATGCTTGCGGGTATCAGAGACATTTTGATAATATCAACCCCACACGATCTGCCAAACTTTAAGCGGCTGCTCGGAAGCGGAGAAAACTTCGGCCTGAAGTTTTCATACGCCGAGCAGCCGTCTCCCGACGGATTGGCTCAGGCGTTTATCATCGGAGAGGAATTTATCGGCGGTGAATGCTGCGCGATGGTGCTGGGGGATAATATTTTTTACGGCAGCGGGTTGGGAAATATTTTACGCGCGGCGGCATCTAAAACGGTCGGGGCCACAGTGTTTGGCTACTTTGTCGAAGATCCCCAGAGATTTGGAGTAATCGAATTTGATAAAAACGGCAAAGCCGTGTCTCTTGAAGAGAAACCCGTAAATCCCAAATCAAATTATGCGGTCACCGGACTCTATTTTTACGACACAAAAGTGTGTGAATACGCCAAAAATCTGAAGCCTTCCCCGAGAGGCGAACTGGAGATTACAGACTTAAATCGGCTGTATCTTGAAAACAATGCGCTTGACGCGGTAACGCTGGGCCGGGGATTCGCATGGCTGGATATGGGCACCGTCGATTCGCTGCTTGACGCGTCGGAGTTTATCAGGATAGTTGAGAACCGCCAGGGCAACAATATCGCGGCGCTGGAAGAGATCGCTTACTACAACGGCTGGATCGGCAGGGACGACCTGCGCAAAGCAGCGGAAGCATACGGTAAATCGGCTTATGGCAAGCGGCTGCTGAATGTGCTTGAGGAACGGATATTATATTAGATAACAAGGAAAGCGGGAAAACAGAGCGTGAAAACATATCTTGTGACCGGCGGGGCGGGGTTTATCGGTTCTAATTTTATTCTTTATATGCTCAATAAATATAACGGTATTAAAATTGTGAACCTGGACAAGCTCACTTATGCCGGTAACCCGGAAAACCTGAAAAGCATTGACGGCGACGAGCGCTATTGCTTTGTTCATGGCGATGTAGCGGATCACGCGTTGACCGGCCGGATTTTCCGGGAGCACAAACCCGACGTTGTCGTTAACTTCGCGGCCGAGAGCCACGTGGACCGCTCTATTCTGGACCCCGGCGTTTTTGCGGAAACGAATGTCCTGGGCACGGTGAACCTATTGAACATCGCGCGGGATTTCTGGAGATCCGGCGGCGGTTTCCGCCCGGACGCGAAGTTTTTGCAGATTTCGACGGACGAGGTCTACGGCGCGCTTGGCCCCGCGGGTTTTTTCACGGAGGATACCACGTTGGCCCCGCACAGCCCTTATTCCGCGAGCAAGGCTTCCGCCGATCTTTTTGTGAAGGCTTACGCGGATACTTTCGGACTGCCCATGAACATCACGCGCTGTTCCAACAATTACGGGCCGTTTCAGTTCCCTGAAAAAGTCATTCCGGTGATGATCAGCAACGCGCTGGCTCATAAGGAACTGCCCGTCTACGGCGACGGGATGCAAGTGAGGGATTGGCTCTACGTCGACGACCACTGCAAGGCCATAGACATGGTCATAGACGGCGGTAAGCCCGGCGAGGTTTACAATATAGGCGGGCACAACGAGCGGCGCAACATAGAGCTCGTGAAAAAAATCATAGCGTACATCCGCGAAAACGCCGACGGTTCGGTCGACGAAAGCCTGATCCGGCACGTGGAGGACCGCAAGGGCCACGATCGGCGCTACGCTATAGATCCGTCGAAGATAAAGCGAGACCTGGGCTGGGAACCGGAAACCGCGTTCGAGGACGGAATCGCGAAGACGATTGATTGGTACTTAAATAATAAAAAGTGGTTAGCGGACGTAACAAACGGCGCATATCAGGATTACTACAAAAAAAACTATGAACATCGGTAATTGGGGAAGAATACGGGTAAATTCAAATTTACCGAAACGATAAACGAGGGACCGCTTTGGACAGCTATCTGGACACCCTGGAAGCCGAATCGATTTATATCATGCGCGAAGTCGCCGCGGAATGCGAGCGGCCTGTCATGCTGTATTCGATCGGCAAGGACAGTTCCGTCATGCTGCATCTTGCGCTCAAAGCCTTTTATCCCGAAAAGCCGCCGTTTCCGTTCCTGCACATCGACACCACCTGGAAATTCAAAGAAATGATCGCTTTCCGCGACCGTAAAGCGCGGGAACTTGGCTTGGATATGCTGGTTTACACGAATTGGGAAGCTGTCAGACGGGGTGTCAACCCATTTGATTACGGCGCCTCGTATACGGACATCATGAAAACGCAGGCGCTGCGGGACGCGCTGGACGCTCACCGCTTCACCGCGGCCTTCGGCGGCGGACGGCGGGATGAGGAGAAATCGCGCGCAAAGGAGCGCATATTTTCCTTCCGGAACGCGGCGCACGCCTGGGACCCCAGGAACCAGCGCCCGGAAGTTTGGAAGCTGTACAACGCTCGCGTCCGCGAGGGAGAGAGCGTACGGGTTTTCCCGCTGTCCAACTGGACGGAGAGGGACGTCTGGCAGTATATCCAGAGAGAAAATATCGAAATCGTTTCCCTTTATTTCGCAAAGGAGCGCCCTGTGGTCTGCCGCGACGGCAACATCATAATGGTCGACGACGACCGCATGAAGCTGCGCCCGGGCGAGCGTATCCAAATGAAAAAAGTGCGCTTCCGAACGTTGGGCTGTTATCCTCTGACGGGGGCTTGCGAATCCGAGGCGGATACGCTGGCGGCCGTCGTGGCGGAGACCCTGGCGGCCGTCTCGTCCGAGAGGACAAGCCGCGTAATTGACCACGACCAGGCCGCCAGCATGGAGAAACGCAAACGGGAGGGTTATTTTTGAACCTGCTCAAATTCATGACATGCGGCTCCGTGGACGACGGCAAGTCGACGCTGATCGGCAACATGCTCTACAATGCGAAGCTGATCTTTACCGACCAGGTCAAGGCACTGGAGTTGGACAGCAAGCTCGGCAAGGCGGGCGGCAAGCTGGATTATTCCCTTCTGCTGGACGGCCTGACGGCCGAACGGGAGCAAGGTATCACTATAGACGTGGCTTACCGCTTCTTCGCGACGCAAAACCGTTCTTTTATAGTGGCGGATTGCCCGGGCCACGAGCAGTATACCCGCAACATGGCCGTCGGAGCGTCCTTCGCGAGCCTGGCAATCATCCTTGTGGACGCCGCTAAAGGCCTGCTGGTTCAAACCAGGCGGCACGCCCGCATCTGCTCGCTGATGGGCATACGCCATTTCGTGCTGGCTGTGAATAAGATGGACCTGGCCGGCTACGACCAAAATGTTTTCGCCGATATTAAAAACGAATTCGCCGCTTTCCTGTCCAGCCTGGGATATTCCACATTTACAGCGATACCCGTTTCGGCTGCCGAAGGCGATAACATTACTTCGCTCTCCATGAATACGCCGTGGTATGCCGATCTTCCCCTGTTGGACTATCTGGAGCGGATCGACACTGCGCGCGGTTCCGATACCGTGGGCTTTGTCATGCCCGTGCAGCGGGTTTGCCGCACTAACGCCGCCTTTCGCGGCTTTCAGGGGCAAATCGAGAACGGCTCGGTTTCCGTGGGGGATGAATTGACCGTCCTCCCCGGCGGTGAGAAGGCCGCCGTCACGTCGGTCTATATAGCCGGCCGGCCCGCGGAAACCGCCTCCGAAGGCCAGCCCGTGACGATCTGCTTCGGCCGCGAGGTCGATGTGTCGCGCGGGAGCGTGCTCTCCCGCGGCGGCGGTCTGGAGCTTTCGCATGTTTTCACGGCGGCTTTGCTGTGGATGGACGACGGAGAGCTGGTTCCCGGGCGCGGTTACCTGCTCAAATGCGGCGCGAAGACTTTGCCCGCCGCTGTTATGTCCCTCAAATACAAGATTGACATCAGTACCGGCAAGCATATACAGTCGAAAGCGCTGCTAAAAAACGAGATAGCCGTCTGCGACGTTTCGTTGTCGGAAAATCTCGTTTTTTGCCCCTTCGAGCGCTCCATCGCTATGGGCGGCTTTATTCTGATCGACCGCGTGACAAACATGACTTCCGCCTGCGGCATGATTCTCCACGGCCTTCGCCGCGCCGCCAACGTCACGCCTCAAAACACGGACGTCACGCCGGCCATGCGCGCCGCCCAAAAAAACCAGGACGCTCTCACAATCTGGTTCACCGGGCTTTCCGGAGCGGGCAAGTCGTTTCTGGCCAACGCGCTCGAAAAGCGCCTGTTCGCTGTGGGCAAGCACACCATGCTGCTTGACGGCGACAACATCCGCCTGGGCTTAAACAAAGATTTGGGCTTCACCGAGGCGGACCGCGTCGAGAACATACGCCGCGTCGCCGAAGTCGCCAGGCTGATGAACGACGCCGGCGTCATCGCGCTGGTTTCTTTCATTTCGCCTTATGAATCCGACCGCGAGAACGCCCGTAGAATTGTCGGCGAAGGCTTCCGTCTGGTCTATGTCAGCACGCCTCTGTCAGTCTGCGAAAACCGCGACGCCAAGGGGCTTTACCGCAAGGCCCGGGCCGGCGAGATCCCGAACTTCACTGGGGTCAACGCCCCGTATGAAGTTCCCGTTTCCGCCGATTTCATGATCGACACAAGCGTTCAGCCGGCGGAAGAATCGGTTGGCGCGCTGCTGGAAGGGCTGGGGTTGTGATATCGCGGCTGAATAATTAAGCTAAATAATCACGTAAATAATCACGTAAATAATCACAAAAAGTAGATATTGCGTTTTCGGGAAAAATGATATACTTATAATTGCATATATCAGATGCGAAATTAAAAAGGAGGAGTTTCCGTGATAGACAACAAAGTGAAAATCGGGTTTGCGCCCACCAGGCGTCCGGCTTTTTTCCCCGTGGACAACGCCGTCAAGTACAAAAACCTCATAGCCGCGAAAATGCGGGAGCTGAACGTGGAGTTCACTGACCTGGAGGACGTCAGCGCCGACGGCCTGCTCTGCGGCGACGGGGTTGTGGAGGCCGCCGCGCGGAAGTTCCGGCGGGAGGAAGTGGACGCGCTGTTCATCCCGCACTGCAATTTCGGCACGGAGCATTCCTGCGGCAAGCTCGCCAGGGCTCTGGGCGTGCCGACGCTTTTATGGGGGCCG
>Ga0209629_10000818_pt1 | contig 18199 bp, 18 predicted proteins | sample TergutCu122P5_FD_187286 | JGI IMG/M metagenome (GOLD analysis project Ga0209629, IMG submission 187286) | Cubitermes ugandensis P5 segment gut microbial communities from Kakamega Forest, Kenya - Cu122 P5 (SPAdes) (version 2) | ecosystem: Host-associated > Arthropoda: Insects > Digestive system...
TCGAAAAAGCAAAAACGAGTTTACTCGCCTCAATGCTGTTTAATGCAAATTCCAATAAATTGCCATAATTTTCAATTTCTTTAGCAATTATTTCATTGTCCGTTTTATATGGAGGAAAATACCACCAAACATATCTATCTGATTCCGCATCGACAAACGAAATATCTTCGTAACCCGAAAATACCACGTTCAATTCTTTGAAAAACGGTTCAATGGTGTAATTTCTGAATATAAAATATTTCATTTATTTACAATTTCTATAAGTCCCACATTTTTGTTATAAAGGTAACATATCTTTTTGTTATCCAAAGCTATTGCCTCCACCGGATTAAACAGGGAGATATATTTTTGTTTTCGTAATTCAGAAACTGCAATATCAATATCATCTACTTCATAACAAACATGATAGGTTGATACGCCCACTTTTTCCAATGTTTTTACTATTGGCGAGTTTTCGTCAACAGGTGCAATTAATTCAATCAAAGGCATATTTGATTTCGATAAAAAAGCGATTTTAGCATTTTGCATCTTATCAATTTGAATATCCGATAAATACCAGCCTGAATTAATATAATATCCGGCAGTTGTTTCAATGTTATTTACAGCATATCCTATATGATGAAAGCGGAATGAATTTAACATGTTAATAATCAAATAAATGAGAAATCCTACAATTTTTAAATGCCATGTATGCCGTTCCCCATGATAATCCTGCGCCAAAACCGCATAAAATAACTTGTTTTTCGCTGATTAATTTGTTTTCCAATTCAGAAACAATTGTCAAGGGAATTGAAGCTGAACTTGTATTGCCATACCTATCCAAGCAATAGGGAACTTTGTCTGCATCGAATTTTAACTTTTTTACAAAAAAATCGGTCATATAACGATTAGCTTGATGAAAAACCAAATAATCAATATCGCAGAGGTCTTTATTAAGGTATTGAATCATATTTTTAACGGATTTAGGCACTACTCGCAAAGCAAAATTAAAAACTTCCATCCCGTCCATAAAAATTTCGTGGTCGGAACGCCGGTTGCCATCTTCTTGTATATTTGATTGGATATTGTTTTCGTTTGTTGGATTTCGATATCCCCCAGCCGGAATCATAACGGCATTTGCGCCTGATCCATCAGACATTAATTCAAAATAGGCTTCACCAAAATCACCTTTCTCAATTAATGTAGCTGTTCCAGCGTCTCCGTATAAAGGTGCATTGACTTTGTCGTAAGGCGAGGTAATTTTAGAAAATGTTTCTCCGTCCAAAAACAAAACCCTGTTTATGCCCGGCATAGATGCGTATGCAAATGCTGTCGATAAACCATAAACATAACCCGAACATCCCAAACTCAAATCAATACAAGCTGTTGTTTGCGGTAATCCCAACCGGTGTTGTAACAAAGGCGCTGTAGCAGGTATTTTATAATCGGGGGTTTGACTCAAAAATAAGAGTACATCTATCGTATTTCGATCAATTTCATTATCTTCAATTAACTTTTCAGCGGCTTTGAAACATAAATCCGATGCGCAAACATCCGGTTCAACAAAGCGCTTTTCATCGATACCGATAGAATTAATCGTTTTTTCAATTTCTTCTTCGGGTATCAAATAGCCTAAATCTTTGTTGGATATTTTTTTAGGCGGAACACACGCCGCCATTGCTTTAATTCCGACTCCAGTGTATACAATTTGTGCCATAATTATCAAGATAGAGATAAACCGTGCAATTTAAGTGCAAAAATATAAAAAATTTTTGATATGGCAAAATAGCGATTAGAGAATCGAATGTACAGCGAATACTTTTATATTTCCGAGAAATGACTTACCTTTGTCGTCATAAGTATAGTTTTGAAAAAAAAGCAAACAAATGATAAAAAAGCAGGTGAAAAATATTTTCGGATTTTTCGCAATTATTCTTTTACAAACAATTAAAAGATATTTTAAAAACGATAATAAGCCATTTATAAATTTATTGTTGCATAACGGTTTTCATCCATCCGTAGTTAATAATCCTTCTATTGTATTCAATAATAATATATCTGCAGCGCCAACAAAATATATTCATTCCTATGCAAAGTTTGCAATAAAAATAATTTCATTTTGCATAAGAAAAGATTTTTGTCGAAACTGGCAATGGAATTTGTTTCGTAATATCGGTTTGCTTCCGGCTTATTCGTATGACGCAATCTTAATGCTTGGAAGATATAAATATACAGAAATAAAAATACCTGAAGCAACGTTACCGGAAGAAAAGATTTTGATATATTCCGTAATGATTGGCGATTATGACGTAATATTCGACCCTGTGTTTGTATCGGATAATTGTGATTATATTTTGTTTACCGATAATGTAAATATAAAAGCTAAAATATGGAAAGTTCATTTGATACAACCCGATAAAGAGTATCCGGACAAATGGAATGTTCGTTATTACAAAATATTGGCGCATAAAGTTTTACCAAAACAATACAAGTATAGCATGTATGTTGATGCAAGTATTTTTATTTGTGGAGATATCAGGCAGTTGTTGAAATTTATTAATGAGGACAGCAAGTTTGTCCTGTTTAAGCATAGCGCCAACAATACGCTTTTGGAAGAGATAGATGCTTGTATAAAGCAAAAGTCGATAAATAAAGAAATACTGTTAAAGCAATATAATGAATACAGACTAAATGGCTTTTCCGACAATTCGGGTTTAGCCGAATGTGGTATTCTTGTTAGAGATCACAACGATCCGAGCGTTAAAAATGCCATGGATATATGGTTTTCCGAATATGACAAATATCCGATGCGGGACCAGTTAAGTATAATGTATGCTGTCTGGAAATCTAATGTGGATTATACAATCATTGATGGGAGCGTTTGGAATAATCAATTTTCAGTTGTAAAAAGGCATAAAAATGACAATTAATACAAAAATTTAGAAATGAAAGAATTAATAAAAACAAAATTTGTCTTCTATCTGCCAATAATTATTTTATCATTTGTCATCATGTTGTTTTATACAAGATGTTCTCCATTATTTTTCACAAACAACTGGGTAGATGCAAATGCATTTATGACAATGGGAAAAGGGATTGTTCACGGACTGATCCCATATAAAGATTTGTTTGAGCAAAAGGGTCCTATACTGTATTTTATTCATTCAATTGCTTATATTCTATTTCCAAATACATTTTATGCAATCTACATATTTGAGAGTATTGCTATGGCTTTGAATATGATTTTATTTTATAAAATAGCAAAAATTTTTATCAATAAACATTTGGCGTATCTGTTATCATTTTTTTTACCGACTTTAATATTAAATTATTTTTATTTCATAATGGGAGACAGCGCTGAAGAATTTGCCATTCCAGGCTTGATGTTTTTGATTTACTCGATTTTATCATGCCTTAAAAATAACGAGTTGTCTTTTTCAAAGCGCACATTGTTTTTACATGGATTAATCTTAGCCGGTATCTTCTGGACTAAATACACTTTGATTGGCGCGTGGGTGGTTTTCTTTGTGTTTTATGGCATCTATTTGATATGGAAAAGGCAATTTGTTAAACTCCTGCAATCAATCTTAATCAGTTTAACCGGGTTTATGGTTGTTTCTTTATTAGTGCTTACTTATTTTTTGATAAATAATGGTTTAAAGGATTTGTATGAAGTTTATTTCTTCTTTAACATAAATTCGTATTCCAGTGAAACCACTATATGGATCAAGACATTGAATATGGCTGTATTTTTTCTTCGTCCATCAAATTATAGTCAATATGTTTTATATTTCCTAATATTGGCAGGTATTTCTTTTGTTATCTATTTGAATAAAGGGAAAAATTATATAATTAGTTTATTGTATTTTACGTCGATTTTATTCACGATATTCATTCAGTACTTTGGCGGACATACTTATATTAAATATTACCTGTTAATAATTATTCCTTTTGCTGCAATAGGATTGATTGGCATTGCATGGTTGCTTGAAAAGATTATTAATATTAAATGGGAATACCTGAGGAAAAATTATCTATTAGCGGCTTTACCCGCAATTATATTTCCCTTTCTTTTTAATGACAATATTTTGTATTCACGGCTTTTCCCCAACAATTCCGATCAGTATGTTAAAAGCCCAATGAATTCTAATCCAAATTCAACTATATCAGCCCAGAGAGAATTTGCAAAAATAATTAATAAAGTACCTAATGCAACACTTTTAAACTATGGCTTTCTTGATTGGGGCTTTTATTTGGCTGCGGATATTTTACCCAATGTACGCTTTTTTGAAATGCAAAATATTGATTATAAGCGCAACCCTATAAATCAAATTGCTCAAGATAGTTATATAAAAGAGAAAAAAACTGATTTCGTTGTACTTGTTGAAAGTGAAAATATTAATATTGGCTTGTTAGAGAAGAATTATCAATTAGTTGCCATACATATTCAAACATCTGAAGGTAATGTTAAAAAGTATTTATTATACCAAAAAAGAGAAAACTAAATTGATTTAGTTCATATAAAAATGTAAAAATCCGTATAAATTAACTTGCGCATGAAGAATTTAGAAACAAAAATTGTCTTTTATTTGCCAATGATCCTATTATCATTTATTATCATGTTGTTTTACACAAAATGTTCGCCTTTATTTTTTACAAACAACTGGGTTGATGCAAATGCATTTATGACAATGGGCAAAGGAATTGTTCACGGACTGATCCCGTATAAAGATTTGTTTGAGCAAAAGGGTCCTATATTGTATTTTATTCATTCAATTGCTTATATTCTATTTCCAAATACATTTTATGCAATCTACATATTTGAGAGTATTGCTATGGCTTTGAATATGATTTTGTTTTATAAAATAGCAAAGCTCTTTATCCATAAACATTTTGCGTATCTGTTATCATTTTTTTTACCGGCTTTGATACTCAATACTTCTTATTTTATAATGGGCGATAGCGCTGAAGAATTTGCCATTCCGTGCCTGATGTTTTTGATTTACTCGATTTTATCGTGTATGGAAAATAACGAGTTATACTTTTCAAAACGGACATTGTTTTTTCATGGATTAATCTTAGCCGGTATCTTTTGGATTAAATACACTTTAGGGGGGGCATGGTTTGGTTTTTTTATGTTTTATGGCATCTATTTGATATGGAAAAAGCAATTTACTAAACTATGGCAATCAATAATAATTAGCTTAACAGGGTTTATGGTTGTTTCTTTATTAGTGCTTGCTTATTTTTTGATAAATAATGGTTTAAAGGATTTGTATGAAGTTTACTTCTTATTTAATATAAATTCTTATTCCAGTGATAACACTATATGGTTCAAGATTTATAGGGTCATTGCATTTTTCCTTCATCCATCCTGTTTCAGTCAATATGTTTTATCTGTCTTCATATTGACAGGCTTTGCTTTGATAATCTTTTTTAACAGGAGAAAAAATCATATAATCAGTTTAATGTATATTGTATTGTTTTTATCCGCGGGTTTCTTTCAATATATCGGCGGACATGGCTATATCAGATATTACCTGTTAATCATTGTCCCATTTGCGGCAATGGGATTGATAGGTTTTGCCCGAGTATTTGAAAAGGGCATAAATATTAAATGGGAATACCTGAGAAAAACTTATCTTTTAGCGGCTTTAATTGCAATTATATTTCCTTTTCTTTTTAATAATAATATTTTGTATTCAAGGCTTTTCCCCAACAATTCCGATCAGTTTGTTAAAAGCCCGATGAATTCTAATCCAAATTCAACTGTATCAGCCCAGAGAGAATTTGCAAAAATAATTAATAAAGTACCCAATGCAACACTTTTAAACTATGGCTCGCTTGATTTAGGCTTTTATTTGGCTGCGAATATTGTACCAAATGTACGCTATTTTATGATGCTAAATGTCGATAATGATCGTTACTCTGAAAATAAATTTGCTCAAGAAAGTTATATTAAAGAAAAAAAGACTGATTTCGTCGTATTTGCTGACAGCAAAAATATTGATATTGGCTTGTTAGGAAAAAATTATCAATTAGTTGCCGTACACATTCAAACAGCGGGAGGTAAGGTTGAAAAGTTTCTATTATACCAAAAAAAGGAAGATTAGTTTATTATGTTATTTTCTCTCCATTATTTTTCCTCTCTCACAATATAATGGGGTCGTTGTTTCACTTCCGTATATGTCTTGGCAAGGTATTGCCCCAAAATGCCAATTGAAAGAAGCTGTATTCCGCTGCAAAACAGTATTATCACTATTGTTGAAGCCCATCCGGCAACCGGATCGCCGAATATTATCCTGCGAATGGCAACAAAGATTATAGCAACGACTGATAACAGGAAAAGGACAATACCGAGAATTGACGCCAATGAGAGCGGTTTGGAAGAAAATGCGATAATTCCGTCCAGTGAATACATGAACAGTTTCCAAAACGACCACTTGGTTTCTCCGGCAACGCGGTTAACATTTTCATATTCAAACCATTTTGTTTTGAATCCCACCCACGGGAATATTCCTTTGGAAAAGCGGTTCCGCTCACGTAATGATATAACGGAATCGACGTACGCACGGTTCATCAGACGGAAATCCCGCGCTCCGTCAACAACTTCTATATTGCTCAAACCTGTTATGATGCGGTAAAATCTCCGTGCAAAAAACGACCGGATAGGCGGTTCACCTTTGCGGGTCACGCGGCGCGTTCCCGCACAATCGAAAGACCCTGAAGCAACGACTGCAAGCATTTGGGGAATAAGCGCAGGCGGGTCTTGCAAATCGGCGTCCATTGTAACAACATACTTGCCAATCGCCCGCTCCAAACCGGCAAGCATAGCGGCTTCCTTTCCAAAATTCCGCGATAGAGCGATATAATGAACTCGACTGTCCTGCTCGGCAAGATTCTGCATTATCGGCAGTGAAGAATCGGAAGAACCATCATCCACAAAAATAAATTCACCGGTAGAAATTATTCCCGATTCTTCAAGAGAAGCAAAAATTTTGGAAATTTCATGATAAAATATGAGCAAAGTAGCTTCCTCGTTATAGCAGGGAACTACCACAGACAAATCAACCGTATATTCTCTTTTTTCATTCATAAATCGTGTTGCAAAGATATAAATATTTAATTACATAACAAAAATGATTATCTTTGCAGCCTATAATTATTTAGACGTCTTGATAGAGTTATGATGAAATATACTTATATCTTTGCAACAATCCTTTTTACCGTTTACGGTCAAATGATTCTTAAATGGCGGATTATGAAGCTGGGTTGGCAAATGGCAGACGGTGGATTGTGGATTAAAATTAAGTGTTATTTATCATTGTTATTCGACCCGTTTATTTTGTCGGGCTTTATTGCTGCATTTGTTGCATCTATTTGTTGGACAATGGCGATGACGAAATTTGAAATAACGACCGCCTATCCGTTTATGAGTATTTCGCCCGCAATTGTTTTTCTTTTAGGCGTATGTATTCTTAATGAGACCTTTACTATCGGTAAAGTGGTAGGACTCGTACTGATAATTTTGGGAACAATAGCAACTGTAAAATTTTAAACAATGGAAAATAAACCGCTTATATCAGTTGTGTCGCCGGTTTATCGAGCAGAAAAGATTGTTGTCGAGTTGGTTAAACAATTGCATGAGAATTTACGGATAATTACCGAAGATTATGAAATTATTCTTGTAAATGACGCCTCGCCCGATAATTCATGGGAGGCGATTATTGCCGAATGTGAAAAAGATAAACGGGTGAAAGGCATTGAATTGAGCCGCAATTTTGGTCAACACTATGCCATAACAGCCGGATTAAGTTACGCCAAAGGCGAGTGGGTGATTGTAATGGATTGTGATTTACAGGACAGACCGGATGAAATTCCTAACCTTTATAAAAAAGCGCAAGATGGATGGGATATTGTGTATGCAAGAAGAGTAGAAAGACAGGATACATTTTTCAAACGTTTGTCATCGACTGTTTTTCATAATATTTACGCATATTTAAGTGGAATGCAAACAGATAAATCCATCGCCAATTTTGGTATTTACAATCAAAAAGTAATTGCGGAATTTAATAAAATGAAAGAAACGGCACGGTCTTTTCCATCGTTGTTGGAATTTGTAGGATTTAAAAGAACAATAATGGATGTAAAACATTCCACAAGGTTTGAAGGAAAAACTTCCTATTCATTAACAAAATTATTACATTTAGCCACTGATGTAATACTTTCAAATAGCAATAAACCGTTGAAATTAACAGTGAAACTTGGCTTTATTATTTCTCTGTTATCTTTCTTGCTTGCAATTTACAATGTTTTGGCACACTTTATGGGGATTATTACCATAGCAGGTTTCACGACTACAGTATTTTCTATATGGTTTGTTGGCGGATTAATTCTTTTTGTTCTTGGAATTATGGGTTTATATATTGGACGTATTTTTGACCAAGTGAAAGAGAGACAATTATTTATTGTGAGAGAAACATTGAATATCTGATAGCATTATGAAATTAGAAAAATACGGCGTAACTTTAACTCGCATAACTCACGATAAAATTGAATTGGTCAGGAATTGGCGAAATGACCCCAAAATTGCAATGTATATGGAGTTTCGGGATTTTATCACGCCCGAAATGCAAGAAGAATGGTTCAAGAAAATTGATAATGATAATAATTATTTTTTTATTATTGAATATGGAGGAAAAGAAATAGGATTAATCAACATAAAAGATATTGATTATGAGCAAAAAACAGGAGAGGGCGGAATCTTTATTTACGATGATAGTTATCTAAATAGTGATGTCTCTTTTAGAGCAAGTCTTTGTATTTGTGATTTTTTCTTTGAAACATTAAATTTAGAAAGAAAAATAGCACATGTTCTCAACGATAATAAACGAGCAATTCAATATAATTTATTATTAGGATTTGAGAAACAACCTAATCAAGAAGATGCTTATAATCAACTTTACTATTTAGAGAAAGAAAAATATTTCAAAAACCGTATTTTTATTAGTAGATTGTTAAATTAAAATAAAACAAATATGAGGTTAAAAGACTTTATAGAAAATTTTGCTTTGCAGTTTGAAGAAACGGAATCAAGCTATTTTCAAGCAGATACAAAGTTCAAAGAATTGAAAGAATGGTCGTCTATCTTGGCATTGTCCATCATAGCGATGGTGGACGAGGAATACAATGTTGCCATAAGAGGTGATGATATCAAAAGCTCAGTTACCATTGAAGATTTGTTCAAAATTGTCGAATCTAAAAAGTAAATTGATGGCTTTTTTAGAGTACAAAAATGTCAAAATAGCTGGACTTTCCTCTTGTGTGCCGAAACAAACGGAAGAAATTGTCAATTATTCGCTTTTTACAGCAGAAGAAGCTGAAAAATTCACAGCTTCAACAGGCGTTGAACAAAGGCGGTTTGCAGAAGAAGGCGTAACTGCTTCTGACCTTTGTTACGAAGCTGCAAAAAAACTGCTTGCTGATTTAAAGTGGCAATCCGAAGACATTGATGTCCTCATTTATGTTTCTCAAACAAGAGATTATATTCTGCCCTCTACATCTTGCATTTTGCAAGACAGATTAGGTATATCCACAAACTGCTATGCAATGGATATCCCATATGGTTGTTCAGGTTACATTTATGGATTAAGCACGGTAGCTTCGTTGTTGAGTAACGGCGAACTCAAAAAAGCCCTTCTTTTGGTTGGTGATGCTGTTCACGTTCATCATAATTATGAAGACATAACATCTTATCCGCTATTTGGTGATGCAGGTACTGCAACTGCCTTGGAATTTGAAGAAGGGAATAATGGTTTTAAATTCCATTTTGGAACAGACGGCTCAGGCTATAAGGCTATTATCATTCCCGAAGGTGGTTATCGCCATCGGTTTACAAAAGATTCTATAATTGTGAAGTATTACGAAAACGAGGGGGGGAGAAACGGCTTGGATTGTTATTTGAATGGTATGGACGTGTTTGCATTTGGTATTTCACGTCCGCCACAATCTGTAAAAGCATTGTGCGAACATTTTGCTTTAGATTTGGGAACTATTGATTATTTTGTGATGCACCAAGCCAATAAATTTTTGAACGAAAAGATACGGAAAAAATTAAAGATTCCTGAAGAAAAAACACCTTATTCGCTCAAGGATTTTGGTAATACGAGTTGTGCTTCTATTCCTCTATCTATCTGTTTATCCATACGTCCGACTGCTCAAAAACAAAAAATAATCAGTTGTGGGTTTGGAGTAGGCTTATCATGGGGAAGCGTTTATTTTGAACTTGATGAAAATGTTATAATCTGTGATTTAGTTGAAATTTAAAATGCAAGAGCTATGCTTTTAGACAAAATTGTAAATGCCCCAAGTAAAATTTTACTTGATGTAGAATACCTTAAAAAATCGGATTTACCTTTACTGATATACGGTGCAGGTGTCTGTGCAGAAAGGTTATGTCCTCTGTTAAAGAGAAATAATATAAATATTGACCATTTTGTAGTAGATAAAAACTATTATGTTTCGGGGAAATATTTTGAAAATCATCCTGTTGAACAAATAGATGATGTACTAAATCGTTATCACAAGGTAAATGTAATTATAGCAATCGAAAATTATTTTGACAAAATCGTAGAATTGTCTCACAATCCAAAAATTTCATATTGTATCTCTATTGATATAGCGGCTTTTGAATTTGATTTTGCTGATTATTATAATACTGTAAAAGAACATTCTGCAGAATTGGAAAAATTTTATTTGCAATTGACCGATGAACATTCTCGCAATCTTATGATAGCTTTTATCAATACTAAAATTTCAAAAAATCCAGAAGAATTAGTTCGCTTAAATGTCAAAAATGAAGAACAGTATTTCCCTGAATTTCTTCAATTGTCTGAAAACGGGGTGTTAGTTGATTGTGGCGCTTATGATGGAGATACGGTACTCTCATTCATAAATAAAACACATGGGAAATATTCCAAAATTTATGCCTTTGAACCGGATAAAAGGAATATTGAAAAACTAAAGAAAAACACGGCTCAATACGACAATATTGAAATCATTGAAAAAGGATGTTTTTCACGTAAAGATACTATGTATTTTCAAGATGGTAATGGCGAAACTTCTTTTATTTCAAGGCAAGGAAATATTAAAATAGAGGTAGATGCTGTTGATAATATTGTATCAGGAAAGGTTACACTTCTCAAGATGGATATAGAAGGCTCCGAATTGGAAGCCTTGAAAGGTGCACGCAATACGATTATTGCTAATACTCCTTGTTTGGCGGTTTCTTTATATCATCGTCCGGAAGATTTTTATACGATTCCGCAGTACGTTTATTCTTTGAATAATTCGTATAAATTTTATTTACGTCATTATGGGGGTTTTTCTTATGAACTTGTTCTTTACGCAATACCTGAAAAATAAGTTTTTTAGAATAATTAAAATTTTATGATATGTACAATCCTTTTACTTTAGAAAACAAAACTGTATTGGTTACTGGCGCTTCATCCGGCATTGGCAGAGCAACGGCTATTGAATGTTCAAAAATGGGTGCAACGCTTATAATAACAGGGCGCAACGCAGAGCGATTGAATGAAACATTTAAACAGTTAGACAATACAAAATCAAATATAGCGATAGATGGAGATCTTACAAATGAGGATTTTATAACAGAAATGGCAGCCTCTATTCCTAATGTCGATGGCATTGTTTTTTGTGCCGGCGTTTCAGATACAACACTTATCAAATTTGCAACCCGGGATAAGTTTTTAAGGGTATTAGATGTTGATTTGCTTTCTCAAGTTTCTCTTGTGCGAAATTTGCTCAAAAAGAAGGTAATCAATAGCGGTGCATCTTTGGTTTTCATATCTTCGCTCGGAGCTTACAAGGTGGCTTCCGGTTTGGGTTTATATAGTGCGGCAAAGAGTGGATTAATATCTATTATGAAAAGCGTGGCTGTTGAATTGTCATCTCGGAAAATACGATCGAATGCCATTCTACCTTCAATGGTAAAAACCGAATTGATAAATACACTTGATTCGATATCTGCTGAAGATTGGGAAAAAGATGAGGTTAGGTATCCTTTGGGTTATGGAGAGCCTAATGATGTGGCATTTACTGCAATTTACCTCTTGTCGGATGCTACAAAATGGATGACGGGAAGTGAAATTATTATTGATGGTGGTTTATCTCTATCTTGATAATTGTGGCACAAATTGTATATACCGGAGTTAGGAAATTGTTATGAAATTATATGATAGTATTAAAATCAAAAAAGAATTATAATGATACCTTTCAACAAACCCTATCTCACCGGTAAAGAGACTCAATACATTGAGCAAGCTGTGCGCAGCGGAAAAATTTCCGGTAATGGCGATTTTACAAAAAAATGTCAATCGTTTTTTGAAGAAAAATACGGTTTCAAAAAATGTTTACTTACGACTTCATGCACCGATGCTTTGGAGATGTGTGCTTTCTTGGCAGACATTCAACCGGGGGATGAAGTCATTATCCCAAGTTATACATTTGTTTCAACCGCTTTGGCATTTGTGCGTCAAGGTGCAAAAATTGTTTTTGCCGACAGTTATGGAAATAATCCCAATATTGATGCCGACAAAATTGAAGCGTTGATTACGCCGCGCACTAAAGCCATTGTACCTGTGCATTATGCCGGCGTTGCTTGCGATATGGATAAAATCAGGATGTTGGCTGAGAAGTATAATTTATTGGTTATCGAAGATGCAGCTCAAGCAGTTGATTCATTCTACAAAGGAAAGCCATTGGGCTCAATCGGGCATTTGGCTGCTTTTTCGTTCCACGAAACCAAGAATATTATTTCGGGAGAAGGTGGTATGTTAGCCATTAATGACGAGCGTTTTATTCATCGCGCAGAAATTATATGGGAGAAAGGAACTAACCGCGCTGAGTTCTTTCGCGGCGAGGTAAATAAATACGGCTGGGTTGATACAGGCAGTTCGTTTTTACCTTCAGAAATTACAGCGGCATTTCTTTGGGCGCAAATTGAGCATTTGAACGAAATACAAGTCAAGCGAAAACAAATTTGGAACGCTTATTATGAAGGCTTAAAACCTTTGGCAGATAAAGGACTTTTCCGTTTGCCCGAAATTCCGGAATATGCGACGAACAATGCGCACATGTTTTATCTTGTTTGTAATTCGTTGGAAGACAGAACAAAGCTGATTGCGCACTTAAAAAGCAATGGTATATTAGCCGTATTTCATTATCTTAGTTTGCACAGCAGTGATTATTACCAAGACAAACACGATGGACGGGAATTAAAAAACTGCGACAGGTTTTCGGATTGTTTGGTAAGGTTGCCTTTGTTTTATGAATTGGAATATAAAGAGATAAGCTACATAATAGAAAAAATAAACGAAACAGTATGAAAAAAATAATTAATCAGATAGAATTAATAAATAGTTGGGATAATCGGATATTATTTGTCATTACATTTATTCTTTGTGTTATTCCAATGGTTTTTGCCATTTTTAAAGCTCCCGTAGATGTGGATTCCGGTTATTATTTATCGATGGTTGAACGTATAAATGATGGACATGTTCTATACAAAGATATAATACCCGGATATCCGCCGTTAGTATTTTACATTTTTCTTATATTAAAAAAAATATTTTCAATAGGCATCAATTATGAATTTTTCTTAACAATTCATTTTATATTTCAAATTGTATCGGCTTATTTTGTTTATAAAATAAGCGAACTGTATATTAACAACAAAAAATTGTCATTATGCGCCGTTTTGCTATTTGTTTTAACATCTTATTGGAATCAAGGTAATGTTGTGTTATTGGAAACCCCCAGTTTGATGTTTGGATTAATTGCTTGTTATTATACTTTAAAGTATTCCGGAAAGATATTTATTTATTTGTGGATAGGCGTTTTAGCTTCGCTTGCCTTTTTGTCAAAACAATATGGCTTGGGATTTTCGGGCTTGATAATGTATTTGTGCTTATTCAACAAACAACGATGGCAACAGATGGGATTGTTTTTTGCAGGTTTTTTGCTGCCTGTGTTATGCTGTTATTTTCTATTTGGAAAACCTTTTTTGATTGATCTTACAGGTAATGGATATGGATATTATTCAGAGTTGTCATTGAAGTGGCCAGTTATTAAATTATTACATTTTTTAAAAATCGTCCCTTGTTTAATATTAGGATTTCCGTTGTTAGTTTTTATTGTTCGGGATAAAATCATTTTTCGTAACACATCGTTTTTGATATTAGGGATTGGTGGTTTTAGCTTACAGTTTCTTTTTGCGCCTTGGGCTCATTATTACTTATATATGATACCTTTTGCTGCCATACTGTCATTTTATATTTTTTCCTTAATGAAGAATCGAATATTGAAAGGGGTTTATGGGGTATTTTTGGCCGGCACAATGCTTTTTGCTATGTATTCTACTTATTATCAAATGGTTTATAAGAATATTAATTCAAACGCAAAAGAAAAACAATATGCTTTAGCAAACAGGCTGAAAAACGCAATACAATGCAATACTAAAACTCTTTATATTGCAGATGAATGTGATTATTACTTATATTATTTAACTAATTTATTACCTCCAAACTTGGATTATTCGTTTGGAGTTGGAATCAGTCGGGATAGACATCTTGAACAAATGAAATCGGCAGACTATGTGTTTAAATTAAAAGAAGAATATATTGATTATGATTTTGGGTTGAATACGAACGAAGTTCATAAATTTTTGCTATCTAAACCCAATGAAGAATTTGCAGAAGGGTGGTTGTATAAAATAAAATAAATTTTGTTTAATTTTGCACTTTTTACTAAATAATTGAAAAAAATACTTCATATCCCCAATTATTATCCGCCGCACATTGGCGGAATTGAAGGCGTTTGTTATAGTATTGTAAGCGCTTTGCCTGAATTTGATCATCAGGTTATTTGCTTCCACAATCAAAGCCGGACGGTAAAAGAATTGTATGAAGGCGTACCGGTTACCCGTTGCAGCGTTTGGAGAAAACTGTTCAGTCAATCCGTATCGTTTTCGTTTTATAAAGAATTAAAACAGGTTTTTAGAACATTTGATCCGGATATTGTGCATTTTCATACACCTAATCCATTGAGTAGCGTTTATTTATTATTGACGCTTCCTAAAAAGACAAAATTACTTGTCCATTGGCATTCCGACATCATTGAACAGGAATTATTATATCTTTTTTATCATCCGATAGAAAAACTGTTATTGAAGCGGGCAGATAAAATAATGGCGACAAGTCCCAATTATATAGATGGTTCAAAAGCCTTATCGGCTTGGAAAGACAAATTAACGATTATTCCAAACACAGTAGATACCGTTCGATGGGAAAAAAGGGCAGGGGATGATGAGGCTATTGAACAGATTAAAAATCAGTATGAAAGCCGAAAAATTATTTTCACTTGCGGGCGGCATGTTCCCTATAAAGGACTTCGCTATCTGATAGATGCCGTTCCATTAATCCCTGAAAATGCAGTGGTTGTTATCGCCGGGCAAGGTCCTTTGACTGATGAATTGAAAGAAAGAGCAGCTTCTCTGCCGGCGGTTTATTTCGTCGGACGACTTTCTGACGCCGAGTTGCGGCAGTATTTATATGCCTCCGATATGTATGCTTTTCCGTCTATTACGCGCAATGAGGCTTTTGGCGTAGCTTTAGCCGAAGCGATGTATTGCGGACTTCCGGCTGTAACTTTTACCATTCCTTATTCCGGAGTGAACTGGCTTTGTCTGAATGAAGAAACCGGCTTGGAATCTGAAAATGGAAATGTGCAAGCCTTAGCCGATGCAATCAATCGCTTGCTGACCGATGACGATTTGAGAAAAAGATTGAGCGAAAACGCTATTCAACGGGTAAAGGAAAACTTTACAATAGAAGCGATAAAAGCAAATCTGGAACAATTATACTAATAAAAATGTAATGATATGAAAGCCTATCAAAAATTTCAGGAATACCTTGTAAGCGAGTTGAATGCAATTCGTTCCGCAGGCTTGTACAAAGAAGAGCGAATCATTGCTTCTCCTCAATCGGCAAAAATTCGATTAGAATCAGGGGAAGAAGTGCTTAATTTTTGCGCTAATAATTATCTGGGTTTATCCGATAATCCCGAGTTGATTGCGGCAGCCCGTCAAGCGATGGAAAGCAGAGGCTACGGCATGTCGTCGGTTCGATTTATTTGTGGGACTCAGGATTTACATAAACAATTGGAAGCGACCATTGCGCAGTTTTTCGGGACGGAAGACACCATTTTATATGCTGCCTGCTTCGACGCCAACGGAGGCGTTTTCGAACCGCTTCTCAGCGAAGACGATGCAATCATTTCCGACACATTGAATCATGCTTCGATTATCGACGGCGTGCGTTTGTGTAAAGCCGTCCGGTATCGTTACGCAAATGCGCAAACGGACGATTTGGAATCGCAATTACAAGCGGCTCAACATCAACGTTTCCGTTTGATTGTTACCGACGGCGTTTTTTCTATGGACGGCAACGTGGCGCCTTTAGACCGGATTTATGAACTTGCACAAAAATATGATGCGATGGTCATGGTCGATGAATCCCATTCGGCAGGCGTAGTCGGGAAAACCGGACGGGGAACGACCGAACAATTTAACCTGCGAGGTAAAATCGACATCCTGACCGGAACTTTAGGAAAAGCATTCGGAGGCGCAATTGGCGGTTTCACAACAGGAAGAAAAGAAATTATTGAATTGCTTCGCCAGCGTTCGCGACCTTATCTTTTCTCCAATTCACTTCCGCCTTCGGTTGTTGGTGCAGGAATCTATGTCTTTGATTATTTGGCTCAATCAAATGTTTTGCAGGATAAATTGCATGAAAATACAAGTTATTTTGTCGCTCAAATGCAAAAAGCCGGTTTTGATATTAAACCTACGCAATCTGCTATTTGCGCCGTAATGCTGTATGATGCGAAACTATCGCAGGACATGGCAGCCCGACTGTTGAAAGAAGGTATTTATGTTACGGGATTTTATTATCCGGTTGTACCTAAAGGGCAGGCGCGTATTCGCATCCAGTTGTCGGCGGTGCACGAAAGGGAACAGTTGGACAAATGTATCAGAGCTTTTGTGAAAGTAGGAAAAGAATTAGAGGTTTTGAAATAAAATATGAAGAAAATACTGATTATCGGGAGTACGGGACAAATTGGTTCCGAGCTAAGCATTCGCCTGCGTTCGATTTATGGAGCCGATAATGTGATTTGCGGATTTTATACGCCGCCTTATCCCGAAGGCTTTTTCGAAGCCGGTCCCTGTGTCGAAATTAACGCTTTGCATATTGAGCAAATTGCGGATACCGTAAAAAGATATGACATAGATACCATTTATAATTTGGTTGCCATTTTATCGGCGACTGCGGAAAAATATCCGAAATTGGGTTGGGATGTCGGAATCGGCAGCCTGATGAATTGTTTGGATGTAGCCCGCGAATACGGTTGCGCCGTTTTTACGCCGAGTTCCATCGGCGCTTTCGGTCCGAATACGCCGAAAGACCATACGCCGCAAGACACGATTCAGCGTCCGACTACGGTTTACGGCATCACCAAAGTCTTGGGTGAATTAGTCAGCGATTATTATTTCGATCGATGGAAAGTGGATACACGCTCGGTTCGCTTTCCGGGAATTATTTCAAGCATGACTTTACCCGGCGGAGGAACAACCGATTATGCCGTAGAAATTTTTTACAAAGCCGTTGCGGGCGAACCTTTCGTCTGTCCGTTGAAACAGGGAACATTTATGGATATGATGTATATGCCTGATGCTTTGGATGCGGCAATTGCCATTATGGAAGCTGACCCGAGCCGTTTGATTCATCGCAATTCGTTTAATGTAACTGCTATGAGTTTTGACCCCAAAATGATTTATGTCGAAATAAAAAAGCATTACCCCGATTTTCAAATGGTTTACGACATTGATCCGCTCAAGCAACACATTGCCGATTCATGGCCTAACCGGCTCGACGATTCCTGCGCCCGTAACGAATGGGGCTGGAAACCAAAATTCGATTTGGAACGAATGACGGCAGATATGATTGAAAAATTAAAAATAAAGTTGGAAGGTACATCATAAGTACATCGTAAAAATTAGTTTATATTAAAGTGAGAAAAATTAATGTACAAGAGATTTCCGACGTTGTTCAAACATCTGTTAGTTGCATAAAAGAGCTTGTCC
>Ga0209629_10000819_pt1 | contig 18197 bp, 19 predicted proteins | sample TergutCu122P5_FD_187286 | JGI IMG/M metagenome (GOLD analysis project Ga0209629, IMG submission 187286) | Cubitermes ugandensis P5 segment gut microbial communities from Kakamega Forest, Kenya - Cu122 P5 (SPAdes) (version 2) | ecosystem: Host-associated > Arthropoda: Insects > Digestive system...
AGTGGTAAGTACCGAGAGTTCAATCTCCGCCATGTTTAGCCAGCTGCCGTGCTTGGGTGTGTGATGGATTTCCAGACGTTTCGCCAGTGACAGGGCTTTCTGCGGATCAAACGCTTCATACACGAACCGCAGTTATGTTACCGTAAGCGCCGGTCAATACCTAACACTGGACGAGTGCCAAGCGTATTCGGTGCAAATTGCCCCTGCTGTCAAAAAATCAGCAGATGGAAGCTGGCCGGATGGTATGTACAAAATTGGTACGGATATACCAGCCGGGGAGTACAAGGCGGTCGCTAACTCCGACAACGCCTATGTTGAGGTGTCCAGGGACAGTTCACATTCACTGGACGCAATTATAAGCAATGACGGTTTTACAAATAGCAGGCTCGTCAGCGTCTCCAACGGGCAATACCTGACAATTATATATGGATATATTACAAAATGAATTTTAAGCCGGTTTGTCCGCCGCCCTTACGGGCGGTTTTTTATGCTGCAAGATGTATACCGCTTGTCGAACGGAGTAGACTACCACACTGCCATCCCGATTCTTTCCGTATATATGGGGCATTCCAGCATCGCCGCGACTGGAAAATACCTCAGGCTCGCGGCGGAAGCATATCCCAAAATTTCAGCCATGATGGAGAAAGAGTTCGGGGGCTTGATGCCGGCATGGGAGGCGAATGAAGATGAAGCCCACTGATTTCGCATACCATTTGAGCTGTTTCCTGACCACATACATGGCCGCGCAACGGAACCTGAGCAAGAACACCATCAAGTATTGCCGGGATACGTTTTCCCTGCTGATCAGGCACCTTTCCGATTCCAAAAATATCCTGCCCGAAAAGATCGAAATCGGTATGATTGGTAAAGAATCAGTTATACTCTCCGGTATAGCCCTGCTCCCCCAAGCGTCCCTCCTCGTTTCTGGTAAAAACAGGATAACGCTTTTGCGGATGTTGGGCTATTTGTTTCGAATTTTGGAGAACTTTTAACTGTCAAGTTATTTACAGAACTGCAAAAGATGCTTGGCATTTTTTCAACCGTGGAGGAAGCTTTGCTGGAAGCGCGAAACCTAAAATGCAAAGTGTTTGATGACGCCGTTATTGTGGCCGAACCCAACAGGAGGTTTAAAGACATTCTTGCCAATTCCGGGATTATGGTACCTAATATGTCGGGAATTTAGGATAATACAAATACAAATCGCGAATTCAAATAAAAAAGACAGCTTTCGCTGTCATTGTTCACACCATTTCAATCGTCGCCCCGCAACAGATTTTCGGCGTAGTCCTTTAAATTTTCAAATGATTTGACGCTGTCGCCCCGCGATCGGATCTGTTCGCGCACGTAATCGGGCAGTTCGTTGTAGTATTGCCTGGCGTCGGCGTTTTCAAATATAAGGCTCTCCAGATTTTGCATATTGTCACCTCTTGATCAGCGTCTCGCGGGGCTATCCGCGCCCGGTTTATGACGGCTGCCGGATTGATGCTTGCCGTTGCTGCTTTCGCCGTCGGGCGCGCTTTCGGCCATTGTGTGCCCGCCGTCGGCCTTTTCCGCACGCACGGCTTTTGGGTCGAGCTGGCTGTCTTTTGCCATGGTATGCCTCCTGGGTTTATTGAGCGTTAACTTCTTTCGGCGCGTTGCGCTTTTGATTTTCTGTGTCTTTTGTCATCGATTGATTCTTGCTGTCCGCGGATTTGGCCAAACAGTTCACCTCTTTTCGCGATTAGTCTTAATTAACGTGAGTTTGATTGCTCGCTTACACTACAACCGGCTAAAGCCGGAAGACTTGGCGCCGCCTGAAAGGCGGAGGGGATGGCTGATACTGTTTCTTGATGAAGGTTGACATAAATCAGCTATCCTCCATTGGCGCACAGATAAACAAAAGGATTTCGCTGTGTCTGCGCGCATTCCGGATGTAATACCAATTCCAAGCTGAACCATTACCGTGGAGGGAAGTGAAGCGCCAGAGGGCGCTGAACGCTCTGACCGAACATGGGAATGTGTGAAGCTGGAATTGGTATGGCTGATTTATGTCAATGATAAAAAAGAAACAGTATGACCGCGTGTCCGCGAAGCTGTAATTACAGGACGCTTTTAATTCAGCGGGCGGACAGGGTCGTCCGCCCCTACGGAATACGAAAGCTCGGCTTTGCTGAATTTAGTTAAAGAAAATCTGTCGAACTCACGTTAATTAGTCTTTTCGCGGTTATTATTTCACAAATATCATTTGTCATACCCGATGACGCGATAAAACTATTTGGCCCTGATACGCGTTCCTATTTGGCGGTATTTTTGACCATGCCGATATTTCTGAATCTGGCGTAGCGCGCCTCCAGGACGGCGTCCATGTCCCCGGCGCTTATGATGTCGAGGCGGCTTTTCAGCAGGGCGCGCGTCTTTTCGAATAAATCGTCCGTCTCCGGGATGATCCCCTCGATCACGCCCAGGCCGAGCAGGTCGCGTGCCGTCAGCTTCATTATCTCCGCGGCCTCTTTCGCGCGGGCGCTGTCCTTCCAGAGGATGCTGGCGAAGCCCTCCGGCGAGAGGATGGAGTACACGGCGTTTTCCAACATGTAAACCTCATCCGCCACGGCCAGAGCCAGCGCGCCGCCGCTGCCGCCCTCGCCGATGACGACGGATATTATGGGCGTCCTGAGCGTCGACATCTCCAGCAGGTTGCGCGCGATGGCCTCCCCCTGCCCGCGCTCCTCCGCGCCTATGCCGCAGAAAGCGCCGGGGGTGTTGATAAAGTTAAGCACCGGGCGGTGAAATTTCTCCGCCTGGCGCATCAGCCGCAGGGCCTTCCGGTACCCTTCCGGGTTGGGGGAGCCGAAGTTGCGCTCGATATTCTCTTTGATATTGGCGCCCTTTTGTATGCCGATGACCGTGACGGGCGCGCCCTCAAACAGCGCCACACCGCCCACGACGGCCTTGTCGTCCGCGAACAGGCGGTCGCCGTGGAGCTCTATGAAATCCGTCGTCATGTTCGCGATGAAGTCCAGGGCGGACGGCCTGTCTATCTTCCGCGCGGTCTGAACGATATCCCACGCCGATTTTTCAAAGATCATGGCGGTCCCCCCTGCCGTGTATGGCCAATAGCCCCGCCAGCGTCCGCTTCATGTCCTGACGCCTGACGATCTTATCCACAAACCCGTGCTCCAGCAGGAATTCCGCGGATTGAAAGCCCTCCGGCAGTTTCTGGCGTATGGTCTGCTCAATGACCCGCTGCCCGGCGAAACCGATCAGGGCCTTCGGCTCGGAGAGGATGATGTCCGCCTGCATGGCGAAGCTGGCCGTGACGCCGCCGGTTGTGGGGTCCGTCAGGACGCAGATGTACAGGAGCCCCTTTTTTGAGTGGCGCGCCACGGCCCCGGAAACCTTGGCCATCTGCATGAGGGAGACGACGCCCTCCTGCATGCGCGCCCCGCCGGAAGCGGCGAACAGCACGACGGGCAGGCCCTGGTCCGCCGCCCGCTCAAAGGCCAGCGTCAGCTTTTCGCCTTCGGCGGAGCCGAGGCTGCCCATGATAAACGCGGTGTCCATGACGCACAGCACCGCCCGTATCCCGCCTATGTAACAGCGGCCCGTGACGGCGGCGGCGTGCATGCCCGTATCTTTATACAGCTTGTTCAGCTTGTCGTCATATCTCGGAAAATCCAACGGGTTGGAGGAACAGACATCGCGGCCGAATTCCTCAAAGCTGTCCCCGTCCGCGGTCAGGCGCACGCGCTCGCCGGCGCGCAGCCTGAAACACGACCCGCAATGCGGGCAGACCTTGTAATCCGTTATATCGGTCTTGTGCATGACCTTGCCGCATTTCAGGCATTTTTCCCACATGCCATCCGGTATGGAGGGTTGGGATTGCAAATTATGGATCGGCACTACCGAATATTTGCGCTTGTTGAATATATTCAATAAAACTGCCTCCTAGTACAACTGCCTCCTGGTGCTCTATCCGGCAAAATTTTGCAGAACGCTGTAGGTGCAGACCTTGTGTCTGCCCGTATTCCGGGCGGAGACAAGCTCCGCCACTACTACATTTTATCGCCGGATAGAGCACTGGTATAACGTTAGTTCGACAGATCTTCTTTAGCTAAATTCAGCAAAGCCGAGTCTTCGTATTCCGTAGGGGCGGGAAATTCAGCAAAGCCGAGCCTTCGTATTCCGTAGGGGCGGACGGCCCTGTCCGCCCGCTGAATTAAAAGCGTCCTATAATTCAGATCTGCGGACGCGCGGTCAGCCGTTTATTCCGCCTTTCAGGCGGCGCTAAGTCTTCCGGCTTTAGCCGGTTGTAGTGTAAGCGAGCAATCGAACTCACGTTATTATACTGCCTATTAAATACCGCAATCCGCACAGATCGCCGCTATTGCGCACACGCCTTGCCGAATTTGCCGAAAATAAGGATCAGCGCGGCGGACAAAACGGCGAACAGCGTGGTGATGAAGCCGGTTTCGCTAACAAAATAGGCCCTGCCCGCGCCGCCGGTCATTGCCGCGAATACTAACTGATCAAGAAAATTGTGCATAATGTGCCAGAGCACGGCGGGCCACACGCTGCCCGATTTCATCCTGAGCCATGACGCAACGACGGTGAGGGAGAGGATTTGAACGATGAACATGGGAATCTGATAGAAAACCGGCGCTCCGGGCATATAAACCCCGGCGATCAGCAGCGGCAGATGCCATGCCGCCCAGACGCCGCCGCTGATTATAAGCGCCCTGTTCCTCCCCCACAGCCTGTGCATGACAGGATACATCAAGCCGCGCCAGCCCGCTTCTTCCCCGAACGTCACCGGGATGTTCGCGATGATCGTCAAGCCGAACGCCAACGCCATCGCGGCGGGCAGGTTCCGGATTTTTATCGCGCTTGACACGGACCCGACCAAAGCGCCTGTCCCGGCGAAGGTACCGGGCACGAATAGCCAGTACAGCAGGTATGACAGTCCGATATAGGCCAGCGGTATCGCCGCGGCATACAAATAATAGATCGGTTTGCCGGCGCCGAGGCCCAACAAACTCTGTTTTCTGAAAAATATCAGCTTCAGTATGACCGCGGAGACCGCCGGGACCAGCATAAGCAGCGGGGCGACGCCGGCGCCCGCCTGGCCGCGGTATATCCACGCCGCTTCAATGGGAGCGCTGAGCGCGAACACGAGGATCAGATAAAGCGCCAATACGCGTCTTTCTTTTCCCATATTCAAGCTCTTTTCTCCAGCATCCGCTGTATGAAGCCGGTGTCGTACCCGCCGCTCCTGTATTCCTCCGCTTCTAGTATCTCCAATTGAAAATCTATATTGCTCTCCACGCCCTCGATAACAAATTCGCCCAGGGCGCGCTGCATCCTGGCGATGGCCTCTTCCCGGCCCGCTCCGTGGGCGATGACCTTGGCGATCATGGAATCATAATACGGCGGTATGACATAGCCCGCGTAGACGCTGCTGTCCACGCGCACGCCAAAGCCGCCCGGCACAAAGAGGTACTCTATCGTCCCGGGGGACGGGGCGAAGTTCATCCGCGCGTTCTCCGCGTTCACGCGGCACTCTATCGCGTGGCCGGTGAACTTCACGTCGTCCTGCGAGAATGACAGCTTATCGCCCGCGGCGATCCTGAGCTGCTCTTTCACTATATCGATGCCCGTGACCATCTCCGTCACGGGGTGCTCGACCTGGATCCGGGTGTTCATCTCCATAAAATAGAAATGACCGGAGTTGTCGTATAAAAACTCGATGGTGCCGGCGCTCTCATAGTCCGCCGCCTTCGCCGCGCGCACGGCCGCCCCGCGGATCTCGCGCCGCGTCCGCTCGTCGAGGCAGGCCGCCGGCGCTTCTTCCAGGAGCTTCTGGTTGCGCCTCTGGACGGAGCAGTCGCGCTCGCCCAGATGGATCACGTTGCCGTGGCCGTCCGCCAGGATCTGCACTTCTATATGTTTGGCGTTTTCGATCAGCTTTTCCAGGTAGACGCCGCCGTTTCCGAAGGCGGCCTTCGCCTCCGCGCCGGCCTGATAAAAAGCCTCCTCGAGCTTATCCATATCGCGCACAAGCCGTATGCCCTTGCCGCCCCCGCCGGCCGTGGCCTTGATCATGACGGGGAGGCCGTTGTCGAGGGCGAATGCCCTGGCCCCACCGAAGTCCGGGACCACGCCGTCGGTCCCCGGGATAACGGGCACGCCCGCCGCCTTCATGATGCGGCGCGCCGTGGCCTTATCCCCCATTTTGCCGATGACGCCCGCGGGGGGGCCGATGAACTTTATGCCGCATTCCGCGCATATGCCCGCGAAGCGCTGGTTCTCCGACAAAAAGCCGAAGCCCGGATGGATAGCCTGCGCCCCGATCTTACAGGCGGTGCTGAGTATGTTGTACATATTGAGGTAACTGTCCTGGGGGCGCGGAGGGCCGACGCACACGGCCTCATCCGCGAGCTGCACATGGAGGGCGGAGGCGTCGGCCTCAGAAAAGACGGCGACAGTGCCGACGCCCAGCTCCTTGCAGGCGCGTATGACGCGGACGGCTATCTCTCCCCTGTTCGCTATCAGAATCTTATCAAACATGCTTATCCCCTAAGCCTTATCCCCTATTATAAACGTTACCTCCGCCTGGCAGACGAGCCTGCCTTCCACAAACGCCCTGACATCGCCGATGCCCGCAACGGACCTGAGCTTCCTGATCTCGACCTCGATGCGCAGCGTATCGCCGGGGACGACCTTGCCCCTGAACTTCGCCTTTTCGATAGCGCCAAAATAGGCGATCCTGCCCTTGTATTCCTCCATAGAGAGCACGGCGTAAGCGCCCGCCTGCGCCATGGCCTCTATGATCAGGACGCCGGGCATGACCGGTTCCTGCGGGAAATGCCCCGCGAAAAACGGCTCGTTCATCGTGACATTTTTTATAGCGACGACGCGCTGCCCCGGCGTCACCTCCTCGATCCTGTCTATGAGCAGGAACGGGGGGCGGTGCGGGATGACCGACATGATGCCTTTTATATCCGCTGCGGGCATTTAATCTCCCTCGCTTATCATAAATAATATCTGGCCGTATTCGACCATCTGCTCATTCTCCGCGCGTATCTCCAGCACCGTCCCGCCGACGTCGCTGGTGATCTCGTTCATGACCTTCATGGCCTCTATTATGCACAGCACGTCGCCCTTTTTCACCTTGCCGCCGACGGATACAAACGGCGGGCTCGCCGGCGAGCTGCTCGCGTAAAACGTGCCGACTATGGGCGATTTCACGGCGTACCCGCCGTGTTTAACGGCCCTGCGTTCCGGCAAAACGGCTACCGGGGCATTTTTCGCCTCGGCATTTTTTATATCGCCCTCAGCCGCCGCGTCCGCGCCGGCGCGCCCGGTTTCATAATCCGCCTTGCCCGCGCCGATGCCGTGCACGATGCGCACCCCGCCGGGCATGTCAGGGCCGCAGGGGTTATAGGAAAGCCCCCTGAGGCCGTCCTGGAGGCGCGATATGGCCAATCTGCCGTCCCCGTCCTCAATGAAAATCTCCGTCACGCCCGATTCCGCCATATGCGACATGAGCTCTTTGATCTGATCGAATTTGGCGCTTTCCATACGAACACCCTTTAATATTTTTTAAAGCAGAGCACGGCGTTGTGGCCGCCGAAGCCGTTTGAGTTGGAGAGGGCGTATTCGATATCCCTCGCGCGCCCCGCGCCCTTTGTATAGTCCAGATCACACTCGGGGTCCTCGTTTTGCAGGCCGATGGTCGGCGGCACAAAACCGTCCTTTATGGCCATCGCGCAGGCGATGGCCTCTATCGCGCCGGCCGCGCCCAGCGTGTGGCCCGTCATGGACTTTGTGGAGCTGATGGAAACGGACCTGGCGCTGTCGCCCAGGGCCAACTTAATGGCCTTCGTCTCCGTGGGGTCGTTCAGCGGGGTGCTCGTGCCGTGGGCGTTGATATAGCCGATTCTATCAGGGGCGGCGCCCGCCTCCCGCATGGCTTGTCTCATAGCCTCCGCCGCGCACGCGGCGTTTGGGTCCGGGGCGGTCATATGATAGGCGTCGCAAGTGGCGCCATAGCCCGCGACCTCGCAGTATATCGCCGCCCCCCGCGCCAGCGCGTGCTCAAGATTCTCCAGAACCAGGATCCCCGCGCCCTCGCCCACGACGAAGCCGCCGCGGTCCTTATCGAAGGGGATGGACGCGCGGTCCGCGTCGTCCGTCACCATGAGCGTGGTGAGCGCCGTGAAGCCCGCGACGGTCGTAGGCGTGATGGACGCCTCCGCGCCGCCGGCCATGACGATGTCCATATAACCGTGCTTGATATATCTGAAGGCCTCTCCGACGGCGTTGGCGCTGGAGGAGCAGGCGGTGACGATGTCCATGCAGACGCCCTTGGCCCCGAATTTGATGGCCACGTTGCCGGCCCCCATGTTGCCGATGGCCATGGGGATGTATAGGGGGTTGATCCTGTCCGGCCCCTTTTCCATCACCCTGACAGTCTGTTCCTCTATGGTCTTCATGCCGCCGATGCCCGCGCTGATTATGACGCCGAAGCGCAGCCTGTCCACGATATTGCCGCCGTTCAGCCCGCTGTCCCCATACGCCATGGCCGCCGCGGAGACGGCGTACTGACAGAACAGATCCATGCGCTTTATGTCTTTTTTCTCGATATGGAGCGCCGGGTCAAAGTTTTTCACTTCCCCGGCGATCCTGACCTTATACCTGGAGGCGTCAAAATGTGTTATGGGCCCGAAGCCGTGCCTGCCGGCCTTGAGGCTCGCCCAGTATTCCTTGGCATCGTTGCCGACCGGCGTGACGGCGCCCAAGCCCGTCACGACGACCCTGTTTGTTCCGCTCATGTATTACACCTCTGTTGCTGTTTGCAAGACTATTTAACGTGAGTTCGACAGATTTTCTTTGGCGAAATTCAGCAAAGCCGAGCTTTCGTATTCCGTAGGGGCGGACGGCACTGTCCGCCCGCTGAATTAAAAACGTCCTGTAATTACAGATTTGCTGACGCGCGGTCAGCCATTTAATCCGCCTTTCAGGCGGCACCAAGTCTTCCGGCTTTAGCCGGTTGTAGTGTAAGCGAGCAATTGAACCCACGTTATTTAAATATGCATGCCGCCGTCCACGCTGAGGACCTGCCCCGTCACGTACGGGGCCGAGGCCAGGTACAGCGCCGCCTGCGCGATGTCCTCGGCCGTGCCGAAACGCCTCAGCGGTATCTGTTCAAACAGCGCCTTTCTGACGTCGTCCTCCAGGACGGCCGTCATGGCCGTGGGGACATAGCCGGGGGCGATCGCGTTCACCGTGACGCCCCTGGAGGCGAACTCCTTGGCGCAGGACTTTGTCAGCCCGATGATGCCCGCCTTTGAGGCGGCGTAATTGGCCTGGCCGATATTGCCGGACAGCCCCACCACGCTGGCGATGCTTATGATGCTGCCGCTCCGCTGCTTGAGCATTACCGGCGACACATGGCGTATCATATTGAAAGCGCCTTTCAGATTGACGCGTATGACCTCGTCAAAGTCCTGTTCGGACATGCGGAGCATAAGGGTGTCCCGGGTGATGCCCGCGTTGTTTATGAGCACGTCTATGCGGCCGAAGTCCTTCATGACGGCTGCGGCGTTCTGCTTGGCCTGGGCGAAATCGCCCACGTCGCCCTCGTAGAGTTTGCAGCGCACGTCATAACCCGCGAAGCTTTTTTCCAGATCGGGGTCGTCGTTGACGACATAATTGATCGCGATATCGGCGCCGCGCTCGGCGAACATGCGCGCGGTCGCGAGCCCGATGCCGCGGACGCCGCCCGTGATCAGCATGACCTTGCCCTTTAATGTATCATTATCCATATTTACCCTCCAAAAGCCGCTTTAACGCTCTCAAAGCCGCTCAAATCCCCGGCGCTGAACACCTTTAAGCCCTTATCGGTCCTGGAAAAGAAAGCGGACAGGGTGCGGCCGCAGCCCAGCTCTATGACATGGGTCACGCCGTCCGCGATCATGCGCCTCATTATGCGCTCCCATTCCACCGGGCTGTATATATGCCTGATCAGCGCCGGCCCGATCTCATCCGGCGCCCCGTACGGCTCGCCGGTCACGTTGGCGTAGACGGGGAAGGCCGTTTCCTTTATATCGGCCGCCTCCAGATACGCGGTGAACGCCTCGGCGGCGGGCCGCATGAGCTCTGTGTGGAAGGCGCCGCCGACGTTTAAACGCGCCGCGCGCCGCGCGCCCAGCTTGAGCGCGTACGCCTCGGCCGCCGCCACGGCGGCTGGCCCGCCCCCGATGACTATCTGCCCCTCCGTGTTGTAATTGGCGCAGGCGACATAACCCGCCCCGTCAGAGCGCGCCATCTGGCAAGCTTCCTCCGTTTTCTCCCGGGAAAGCGCGGTTATCGCGCTCATGACCCCCGGCGTCCCGGCGCAGCAAGCGTCCATGAGCGCGCCCCTCACCTCGACCAGCCTGAGCGCCGTCTCAAAATCCAACGCGCCGGAAGCCGCCAGCGCGGAGTACTCGCCGAGGCTCAAACCCGCCGCGCAGCATGGCCTTATCCCGAGGCCGCGCACTATCCCTAGGCACGCGAGGCCCATCGTCAGGACGGCGGGCTGGCAGTTGCGCGTCTTATCCAGCTCCAAACAGCCGTTTTCATCGCGCAGTTCCTCAAAGCAAACGCGGCTTATAGGCCGCCCCAGCGCCCGGTCCGCCCTGTCGAACACCGCTTTAAAGGCCGGGAAGGCGTCGCAGAGATCCTTTCCCATGCCCGGTTTCTGCGCGCCCTGCCCGCCGAAAACGAACGCGGTCTTTATGTCATTCATACGCGCCGCCGATTTTTTCGTATACCCGCCTGTATTCAGAGAGCAGCTCGGCTATGATCTCCGCGCAGGTCTGCTCCTTGGCGACCATGCCGGCTATCTGACCACCCATGACGGAGCCGGTATCCGTGTCGCCCTCTATCACGGCGCGCCTCAGCGCCCCCACGCCGATCTCATCAAACCGCGCCAGATCCGGTTTCTCCTTGCCGCTCTCCTCTTTTTCCACAGCCTCGAACAGGCGGGAGAGCCTGTTTTTTAGCACGCGGACGGGGTGCCCGGTGATCTGCCCCGTCACCACGGTGTCGATATCCTTCGCCTTTAAGACGGCGTTCTTATAATTTTGATGGACGACGCACTCCTTGGCCACCAAAAAGCGCGTGCCAAGCTGAACCGCCTCCGCGCCCAGCGCGAACGCCGCCAGCACGCCGCGCCCGTCCCCGATGCCGCCCGCACCTATCACGGGGATATCGACGGCATCCGCCACCTGCGGCACCAGGGCCATCGTCGTCAGTTTGCCGATATGTCCGCCGGATTCCATGCCCTCCGCGACGACCGCGTCCGCCCCTATCCTCTCCATGCGCCTGGCGTGCGCCACGGACGGGACGACGGGGATGACCTTTATGCCGCGGTTTTTGAACATATCGATGTATTTGTCGGGGCTGCCCGCGCCGGTGGTGACGGCGGAAACGCCTTCCTCGCAGGCCAGCCGGGCTATGTCGTCCGCGTAGGGCGAAAGCAGCATGATGTTCAGGCCGAAGGGTTTATCGGTCAGCGCCTTCGCCTTGCGGACCTGCTCGCGGATGATATGCGCGGGGGCTGTGGCCGCGGCGATGATGCCGAATCCGCCCGCCTCGGAGACCGCGCTGGCCAGGTTTTCCTCCGCGATCCAGGCCATCGCGCCCTGGAGGATCGGGTACCGTATGCCCAGCATTTCGCAAATCCTATTCAAAGAATCACTCCGGTTTCATTAATAGTCTTAATTTTTATAACCGTCACAGCTCCATCAATATCGAGCCGTATGTCAAGCCGCCGCCGAAGCCGCAGAGGACGACCTTCTCCCCGCTGCCAAGGCTTATGATCCCCTTTTCGATCATCTCTTCCAGCATGAGCGGTATGCAGACGGAGGAGACGTTGCCGTACTCGTGTATATTGGTGCAAAAGCGCTCAAGCGGCAGCTCGAGCTTCTTTGCCAGTGCGTCGACGATGCGCTTGTTGGCCTGATGTATCAGCCACCATTTGACGTCCTCCATGTTTATCCCGGATTTCCTTATGAGATCGTCAATATTTTTCTTGACCGTATTCAGGGCAAAATCCATGACCACCCGCCCGTCCATCTTGGTGTAATCGAAACCGGTCGGGGGCGGCGGATCCTTGACAAACGGATTTATTACGGGGATGTAGCCGCCGGTCAGGGCCTTTCCGGCGTTGCCGTCGGAGCCCATGATCTCGCACAGAACGCCGGTTTCGCGCGCCGTGACGAGCGCGGCCGCGCAGCCGTCGCCAAAGAGGACGCATGTGCTTCTGTCGTTCCAGTCCATGATCTTTGAGAGCGCCTCCGCGGCGATGACCAGGACATTTTCAAACGCCCCCGCCCGTATATATTTGTCCGCGACGCTCATGGAATACACAAAGCCGGTGCAGCCGGCGTGCAGATCGAACGCCATGGCGTTTTCCGCGCCGATAGCGGCCTGAACCGCGCACGCGCAGTTCGGGAACAGGTAATCTGGCGAGGACGTCGTGACGATTATCAGCCCGATGCTGTTTGGGTCCAGCCCCGTCTGGCTTATCAGTTTTTTCGCGCCCTTGACGCACATCTCGGACGTATTCTCGCCCTCGCTGATATGCCTGGCCTTTATGCCCGTGCGCGTGGATATCCATTCGTCGCTGGTGTCCAGAAACTCCGCCAGCATATCGTTAGTGACGCGCAGGGGGGGGATATAGCTCGCAAGCGCGGCGATGCCGGCCTTTATCCCTCCCGGTTTCCGATCCCGCGCGCATCCCGCCTGATTTTGGTCTGCCATCCGTCAAACTCCGATCACATAGTATTTTAATAATGATATTTATACAAACCTGATTTAATACATTTCCAAGTATAGTAAAATATCGCGGTTATGTCAACAATATCACATCGCGCGCGAAATAAAAACAAATTTTAGCACTCAAGGGACTTGATGGCTAACAAAAGCTGTGGTATAATATGTTTGCCATGTGATAAACATATAGTGAGAACGCTTTATAATGGGGGTTCAATAGATGTTGTGCGAGAAGTGCAAGAAACGGCCGGCGGAGGTCCATGTTCAGCAGATAGATAACGGCGTCAAATCGGAGGTCAACCTGTGCGGCCAGTGCGCCGGGGAGATGCAGATACCCGTGTCCTTTGAGAAACTGCTTCAAAACCTCATGGACAGCTTCATCTCCATCTCCGGTTCCGATCATGTCAATCAGGGGGAGCGGCAGGACATGGCGGAGCGCCACGTGTGCCCCGCGTGCGGCATGTCCTTTCAGGATATAAAGACGGCGGGCCGCCTCGGCTGCGCGTCATGCTACGAGTCGTTCCAGGCGGAGATGGGGCAGGTGCTGCGCGGCATGCAGGGGAGCAGTTTACACCGCGGCAAGCTGCCCAGGCGCGGCGGGGCCGGGCTCATACAAAAGCGGCAGGCCGCGGAGCTGCGCCGCAGGCTCAAAAATGCCGTCGAAAACGAGGAATATGAGGAGGCGGCGCGCCTGCGCGATGAGATACGCGCCCTGGACGCCGCGGAACCCAACAAACCGGAACCCAACAAACCGGGGATTGTTCAGGCGGAAGGGGGCGGCGGCAATGCTCAGGTGGTTTGAGATGCCGGAAACGGAGAGCGGGGTCATCATATCCTCGCGCATCCGCCTGGCCCGCAATCTCAAGAATTATCCGTTTTCATTGAAGATAAACGAGGCCCAGTCCGGTGAAATGCTCAGTGAGATAACATCCGCCGTGGCGAAGCAGGGCGGCACGCCGTATAAATATGTTGATTTATCGGCGGCGCAGGACGCGCGCGCCCTTTTGGAACGGCATATAATAAGCGTCAAAATGCTGGGCCGCGAGGCCCCGCGCGCCGTATTGGTCCAGCCGGACGAGAGCCTGAACATCATGCTCAACGAGGAAGACCATATACGCATACAGGCCATCGCCGCCGGCGACGACATAGACGCCGCCTGGCGGCTCGCGGACGGCGCCGACGATCTGCTGGAGGCGGAACTGGATTACGCCTTCCATAACGAATTCGGCTATCTGACATCCTGCCCCACCAACACGGGCACGGGGATGCGCGCCTCCTTCATGACGCACCTGCCTGCCCTCGAGAAAACGGGCAATTTAAAGGCCGTGCTCACCGCCATCGCCAAGTTCGGCATGACCATACGCGGCACATACGGCGAGGGTAGCGAGGTCCTGGGCAGTGTGTATCAAGTCTCCAACCAGCTAACGCTGGGAAAGAGCGAGGCGGAGATAATCGCCGGGCTCAAGAGCGTCACCGAGGAGATCATACGCAAGGAGGAGCTGCTGGCGCGGAACATGCTGGGCCAGAACCGCCTTGAGCTCGAGGACAGGGCGCACCGGGTCTACGGCGTCCTCACAAACTGCCGCAAGATAAGCACGGCGGAGGCCATGGAGATGCTGTCCGTCCTGCGCTTCGCCCGGGTGAACGGCTTCCTGGACATGCCGCCGTTCAAGCTCAACACCTATAACATCATGATGAATATTCAGCCGGGCAACCTGCAAAAGATATTCGACCGCGGCATGGACGGGACGGAGTGCGAGGTCTTCCGCGCGGAATACCTGAGGACCGTGCTAAAATTAGAGTAACGCGCGAAGCAATCCAGACGATATGCGCTGAATTATATTTCAGCGCGCGAACCCCGAATATTTGGTTCCAGCGGATTCCTGTTATGAAAAGGCATAGTCCGGCTGACGAAATTCTGTGAATCCGTAGGGGCGGACGACCCTGTCCGCCCGAGCCTATACTGTATAATAGCGAGAAATCCAAACCAGATGCGGGGCGTGGCTATGCGCGTTAAGTAAACCTGTTGTTATTGAAAATCTTTAGTCCGGCGGGCGGACAGGGTCGTCCGCCCCTACAGAATACGGAACCCTGACTTTACCGGATTGATCGGAGAAAAACCCGTTGAACTCATGTTATTATAACGTCAGTCATATGAACTGGATTGCTTCGCGCATTGACGATCAGGGGTCTTTAGGTTATGGGCGCTCGCAATGACGGATTGCGGCGCGCTCCCGTTTGCCTGTCATTGCGAGCGCGCGTGTACTTAAAATTTTATGCAGTAAACGCGCGAAGCAATCCAGACGATTTACGATGAATTATATTTCAGCGCGCGAACCCCGAATATTTAATTCCATCGAACGCGCTTAATTCCACCGACGCGCTTAATTCCACCGAACGCGCTTAAATAAAAAAGGAGAAATCTGCTTATGAACGGAAAATTTACGGAGCGGGCCAGGCTGGCCATTGAGAACGCCCAGGCGGCGGCGGCGGAGCTGGGCCATGGATATGTAGGCACGGAACACCTGCTGATCGGGCTGCTGAGCGTCACCGACGGCGTCGCCGCTCGGGCGCTGGCCATGCAGGATGTGGATAAAAACGACGTATACGAACGGCTCTCGAACGCGGAGGGAAACCCCGGCGGCGGTCAGAAATCCGCTCCGCAGGCCTTTACGCCGCGCTCAAAGCGCATACTGGAGATGAGTGCGCAGGAGGCCGTGCGCATGAGCGCGGGTTACGTGGGCACGGAACACCTGCTGATCGCGCTCTTGAGGGAACAGGACTGCGTGGCCGTCAAACTGCTGATAGTGGAAGGGGTAAACATACAAAAGCTGTATGAGGACATAATGGGCATGCTGGGCGAGGGCGAAAAAGCGCCGGCCGCGGAGCCCATCACCAAGATCAAGCGCCAGAGCAAATCAAACACCCCGACATTGGACAAATTCAGCCGCGACTTCACGCGCATGGCCTCGGAGGGCAAGTTTGACCCGATAATAGGCCGCGACAAGGAGATCGAGCGCGTCATACAGATCATCTCCCGCCGCACCAAGAACAACCCGTGCCTCATCGGGGATCCGGGAGTGGGCAAGACGGCCATAGCGGAGGGGCTGGCGCAGGACATAGTCTCCGGGGACGTGCCGGAGATACTCAAGGACAAGCGCGTCGTGTCGCTGGATCTCTCGGCGATGGTGGCCGGGAGCAAATTCCGCGGGGAATTTGAGGAGCGCATAAAGAAGGTGCTGGACGAGGTCAAGAGCGCCGCCAACGTGATCCTGTTCATCGACGAGCTCCATACGATAATCGGCGCCGGCGCGGCCGAAGGCGCGATAGACGCCTCCAACATATTGAAGCCCTCCCTGGCCCGCGGGGAGATCCAGGTCATCGGCGCGACGACGCTGGACGAATACCGCAAGCACATCGAAAAGGACGCGGCCCTGGAGCGCCGCTTCCAGCCCGTCAAGGTGGACGAGCCCGACGAGGAGGAGGCTGTGCTCATGCTCAAGGGCCTCCGCGATAAATACGAGGCCCATCACAACGTGCGCATAACGGACAAGGCCATCGACGCCGCCGTCAAGCTCTCCGCCCGTTACATCGCGGACCGCTTCCTGCCGGATAAGGCCATCGACATCCTGGACGAGGCGGCCTCCAAGGTCCGCCTGAAGACCTACGTCGCCCCGCCCCACGTGAAGCATATGGAGGAGCGGCTCTCGGAACTGGCCAAGGAGAAGGAAGCGGCCATAAAGACGGAGGAATTTGAGAAAGCCGGCAAGATCAAGGCGGAGGAGGCCGCCATACAGCGCGACTTAAAAGAGGCCAAGGACGCCTGGCACGACAATACCGCCTCCGCCGCGCACGTCGTCGGCGAGGACGAGATCGCGGATATCGTCTCCGGCTGGACGGGCATCCCGGTGCGCCGCCTGCAGCAGGAGGAGACCGAGCGCCTGATGAAGATGGAGGAAATCATCCACAGGCGCGTTATCGGCCAGGACGAGGCCGTCTCATCCGTGTCCAGGGCCATCCGGCGCGGGCGCGTCGGCCTTAAAAACGCCAAGCGCCCCATCGGTTCCTTCCTGTTCCTGGGGCCGACGGGCGTGGGCAAGACGGAGCTTGCAAAGGCGCTCTCGGAGGTCCTGTTCGGCAGCGAGGACGCCATGATCCGCGTGGACATGTCGGAATATATGGAGAAGCACAGCGTCTCAAAGATGGTCGGCTCGCCCCCGGGTTATGTGGGTTACGACGAGGGCGGCCAGCTCTCGGAGCGTGTCCGCCGCAAGCCGTATTCCGTCGTGCTGTTCGACGAGATCGAAAAAGCCCATCCGGACGTATTCAATATACTGCTGCAAATCCTCGAGGACGGGCATATCACGGACGCCCAGGGCCGCAAGGTGGATTTCAAGAACACCGTGCTCATCATGACCTCCAACGCCGGAGCGCGCAATATCATCTCGCCCAAGCGCCTTGGCTTCATATCCAAGGAGGATGAGCAGAAATCCTACGAGAATATGAAGCGGAACGTCATGGATGAGGTCAAGAACATCTTCCGCCCCGAATTTTTGAACCGCATCGACGACATCATCGTGTTCCACACGCTGACCAGGGAGCATGTGCAGCAGATAGTGCGGCTGATGTGTTCGGAGGCGGCGCAGCGCGTGAGCCAGAACGCCGGCATCAGGCTGGATCTGTCGGACGCCGCCGTCTCACAGATCGCGGACGAGGGCTTCGACCAGACGTACGGCGCCCGCCCCCTGCGCCGCGCCATACAGTCCAAGATAGAGGACGTGCTGGCGGAAAGGATACTGGACGGCTCGTTCGTTCACGGCGACAAGCTGCTCGTCGATTGCGAAGACGGGAGGATCGTGATCAATAAACGGCAGTGAGCAAGGTCTTTCTAAGTCACGGGAGATTTGAAGGTTACGGCAAAAGCGCCTCCGTATGGTGAGAGTTGGCATTATTCATCTTTATTAAGCGGTCGCTCCATAAAATCAGCCGCCATACTCGGTTTGTGAGATAGACGATCACACTTTACCAGGTTTTGGCGGCCGATTTTGTGTTGTTATACTTTTTTAAAGGGATGGGAGCTATAGGAATCGAACCTACGACCTTCTGCGTGTGGAGCAGACGCTCTCCAGTGTGTTTTTCCTTTAAAATTCAGTATCCTTATTAATTATTAATTACTACTGACTGATTTTTGACTGACTGAAATTCATATTTATATTTAATTTGCTTACAAATAAATCTAATTTTTCTATTGCCGCAGCATTATTTATATTAGACCTGTTCGCTAATTGACAAAATGCTCAAAATATGTAAAGATATGTCCATTGAAGAATATGGGGGCATATCAAATGATAAAAATAGAAAATCTAAGTGAGAGCGAGTACAAGGAAACCCTCGGC
>Ga0209629_10000820_pt1 | contig 18183 bp, 19 predicted proteins | sample TergutCu122P5_FD_187286 | JGI IMG/M metagenome (GOLD analysis project Ga0209629, IMG submission 187286) | Cubitermes ugandensis P5 segment gut microbial communities from Kakamega Forest, Kenya - Cu122 P5 (SPAdes) (version 2) | ecosystem: Host-associated > Arthropoda: Insects > Digestive system...
TTTCGCCAAGGAAAGCGAGGGCATGTACAATCCGTACAGCTTGCTCAATACTTTCGCCAAACAGGATTTTGCCTACTACTGGTATGAGACCGGCACGCCGACCTTCCTTGTCAAATTGATCAGGAATTTGGAGATCGACATCCGCAAATTCGATAACGATGTCGCCATCGGCGCCCGCGATATTGACCAGTACCGCCATGGCGCGACCAGCCCGATTCCCATCCTTTATCAATCCGGCTATTTGACCATCAAACAGTATGACCGGCAATTCGACGAGTATGTCCTGGGTTTCCCCAATGAAGAAGTGCGCTACGGTTTTCTCAACGATCTGCTCCCTGTCTACGCGCCGGAAAGCCGGATACGGGGCGGCGAATTCTCCGCCGCCAGTTTCGTCAAAGACCTTTTGGCCGGAAAACTGGATGATTGCATGACACGGCTGCAAGCCTTCTTCGCCTCGATTTCCTACGATCTCAACGCGAAAACCGAGAAAGATTATCAGACAATTTTCTACCTGCTATTCACGCTGATGGGTCAGTTCTGCCAAACCGAGGTGAAAAGCATCAAGGGCCGCGCCGACGCCGTGGTCAAAACGCCGGATTTTATCTATGTTTTCGAGTTCAAACTGGACGAAAACGCCAGCGCCGAAGCGGCGTTAGCGCAAATCGACGACAAGGGCTATCTGATTCCGTACATCGCCGATGGCCGCAAGCTCGTAAAAATTGGCGTTGAATTCAGCCACGACGGGCGTGGCATCGGTCGTCGGCTAGTGGCCGAGTAGATTTGGCCGCGCCCACGAAAAAGGCAAAAAACAACGCCATGCCGTTCCGGATTTTGGAAGACGGCATGGCGCGGGAAAATATACCGGAAAACTTTACGAGGCGGCGGTAAAGAAATCGCTGGCTTTCAGGTTATTTGGCTTGTTGCTGAGGGTGGCGGTCTGACATGCCCGGCCCAAAGTGGAAAGCGGTGTCATCTCGAGGGCGCGATTCACAAACGCTCAGCACGCCCTCGAGGTATTTATTGAATCTTTGAATTTTTCAAACTTTCATCCCGATAATAAAAATCCCCGCCTCATCCGCCATCTTGATGACCGCTTCACGCTCGATAAGGAGGATGCCGTCGGCTTCCACCGCAATCCCCTTCATGCCGTACTTCTTCAACTGTTCAATGGTTTGCAGACCGATGGTGGGTAAATCCACGCGTATATCCTGACCCGGTTTCAGTATTTTGACCATCACAGGCGGTTTGCCTTGCTTTTTCACGGTTGCCGCCCGCGACAGCATCATATCCGTACCTTCCACAGCTTCCACGGCAAGAACCATTCCTTCCTGCACTGCCACCGCCTGCCCGACGTCCACAGCCCCCAACGCCTTGGCCACCGTGATGCCGCGCTGGATATCGTCCATATCTTCCGGCGTCGGTTGGGTTTTTCCATAAAGACCTTCCGAAAACAGCATTTCAGGAACCACTTCCTGAATACCGACCACTTTAAACCCGTGACGTTCAATTTCATCCATCGCGGCGCGAAACAAGTTGTCGTCGCTCATTTTTTTGATGGCAAGTTTCGCTATCAATTTCGCGCCTTCCCAGTCGGGTATCATTTCCTTAAGCGACGGGCGTTTGATACCGCCGGCCAGCACAACATCGTGAACATTGTTTTTTTCCATCGTTTTCAGGATCTTGCCGGTTTCGGCTATCCTGGCGAAGATATGCGGGGCGTCCCGCAAATTTTCTTCTTTGGCGTAGGGTTCAATGCCGACGACAAAGATTTCTCGTCCGGTTCGGTTACAGTATTTGATAATTTCAACCGGCATCATGCCGCCGCCGGCAATCATTCCAAGCTTCTTTGTGTCTGACATATGGTTCCTCGTAAGCGAAATTTTTCATAAACAGCAAAAAGGCGGGTCAAACATTACAGCAAGGATGCGTTGAGCGCCAACGAAACACATCATCTGGACGATTCATTCATCGCCAGCAACTGGCTGACTCTGGCGTGCAGGGCAATGGCCGCCGTATCGACGCGCAGGATACGGTCGCCCAAAGATACCAAGCAACAACCTTGGGCGGTCAGGGCGGCGATTTCCGCCTCGAGCCAGCCGCCTTCCGGGCCGACAAACAGCAGATACCGCCCACCAGGCTCGACCAACGTGGCCAGAGGCACGTTTGCCCCTGGATGGGCGAGGATCATCGCCTGGTAGCGACAGGCGAGTTGCGGCAGGATATCACTGACAAAATGCGCAAAGGAACGGTGGAAGCGCGCTTCCGGCAGCCGCGTATCCACCGCCTGCTCGAGGCCGCGCCGCAGATGTTCGCGGTATTGTTCTTCCTTGATGAAAGACGATTCCCAAAAACTTTTTTCGACACGAGCCGTGTCGATGACATGTAACTCGCCGATGCCGAGCGAAGTCAATTGGCCGCACAGGCGGCGCATCATGATCGGTCGAGCCAGCGCCACCACCAAGTCGATCGGCGGCGGCGCTTTAGGCGGCATATCGAGCGTCAGGCGCAACCAGGCCCGGCGCGGGTGTTTTTGGTTCAGGGCGATGATTTCGCCATACCCCATATTGCCGCCGATGACGCCGCAGCGCAGGCGATCGCCCTGACCCGCCCGCAGCACCTTGACGATATGATTGGCGCGGTCGCCCTCGACTTCGAGCAAATCGCCGACAATTTCTTCAGCTTCGGCGAGGATGATATTCATCGTGCCGTCTATTTTTTGCCATGGTACAAAATGGCGATTTCGTCGAGGCTGGCGGCTTCCTGTTTATTGAGGTGCTGCCGCCAGGCGGCGTTCTGCCGTTCCTTCAGTTTTTCCATCACCTTTTTTTCCTGGCTGCGCTTTTGCAGTTGGCCGCGGGCGCTTTCAACCTGTTCCATGCGTTTGGTCAGGCTGTCGCGCAGGGCGGCCAGCTCGCGCCGCCGGTAGTCGAGGCCCTCTTCCAGATGGATATGGTCGAGGATGTCGATACCCTGACGCTGCTTTTCCGCGAGGTCCGCCATGGCCGCGGTGATTTCCGCTTCCGCAGCCGTGATCTTTTCAGCCAGTTGCCGCGCCGCCTGTTCGGCGGTCATCAGCTTTTGCCGGGCCAGGTTTTCCAGGCGGCCCCGGTAATCAAGGACGGTATGCAGCGAAAACGGCTTCATCACTTATCGGCGGTGCGCCGTTTTTTTGACTCTTGGTGGTCGCCGCGCCGCTCGCTCAGCAGGTTACCCAGTTGTTCCAGGGTTTCTTTGAAGGCGGTCGATTCATCGAATCCCTGACAAAGAAAACTGTTGATGGCGTCGATTTTTTCAATTGAATAATCAATCTTCGGGTTCGAGCCGCGCACATAGGCGCCGATATTGATCAGGTCTTCCGCTTCGGTGTAGGTGGCCAGCACGTTTCTGGCTTTGCCGGCCAGTTCGCGGTGGCGCGACGAAATGATGTCGCGCATGACGCGGCTGGCCGAATTGAGCACGTCGATGGCCGGGAAATGGTTGCGGGCGGCGATGACCCGCGACAGGACGATGTGGCCGTCGAGGATCGAGCGCACCGAATCGGCCACCGGTTCGGTCATGTCGTCGCCATCGACCAAAACCGTGTAGATGCCGGTGATGCTGCCCTGGTCGCGGAAGCGTCCGGCCCGCTCCAGGAGCTTCGGCAGATTGGCAAAGACCGACGGCGTATAGCCTTTGGTGGTCGGCGGCTCGCCAACGGCAAGACCGATCTCGCGCATGGCCATGGCAAAGCGCGTCACCGAATCCATCATCAGCAAAACATTTTTACCCAGGCGGCAGAAGTATTCGGCGATGGTGGTGGCGACATAGGCGCCGCGCATCCGCAGGAGCGGCGACTGATCGGAGGTGACGACGACGAGCACCGATCTGGCCAGGCCGTCCGGCCCCAGGTCGCGCTCGATGAATTCCCGCACCTCGCGGCCACGTTCGCCAACCAAAGCGATGACGTTGACATCGGCCTTGGCGAAGCGGGCCATCATACCGAGCAGCACCGATTTGCCGACGCCGGAACCGGCCATAATACCCAGGCGCTGACCCATGCCGCAGCTCATCAGGCCGTTGATCGCCCGCACGCCGACATCGAGAACATCGGTGATGTTTTGCCGCTGCATCGGACTGGGTGGCAAAGCGTAGAGCGGCATTTCTTCCAACAAAAGCGGCGGCGCCAGACCGTCGAGCGGCTGCTCCATGCCGTCGATGACGCGGCCCAAAAGATTGTGACCGACGCCGATGGTGGCGCTGTCGCGGATCACCCGGATCAGGCAGCCGGGACCGAGGCCGCGCAAATCGCCCAAGGGCATGAGCAGGACTTTGCCCTCTTTGAAACCAACCGCTTCGGCCAAAACCGCCTCGCCACCACCAAGCGGGCTGATGGAGCAAAGCGAGCCGATGACCGCGTTCGGGCAAAAGCCTTCGATGACCAAACCGACGATGCGCGTGGTTTTGCCCCACACCTTAATCGGATTCGACTGGCGAACCGCTTCAATGGCCAAGGGCGCCATGGCGATTCACGACCCGCTTTGCAGGCGCAGGGCGATGTCGGCCAGTTGTCCGGCTATGGTGGCATCGACGATGCAGTTGTCCGATTCGAGGCGGCAGCCTCCCCGTTCGATAGATTCATCGGTGCGAACGGTGATGGCGCGCAGGCCGGTGACAGCCGTTTTCACTTCGTCCGATTTTTCCAGGACTGCTTGATAATCGGCGGGATTAACCAGCACGGTGATCTCTTCCGAGGAAATGGCCAGGCGGATCGCCTCCTCGACGGTGCGACCGATGGTTTCACTCTGCTCTTTTACCGAGCGGCGAGTCACTTTTTCGGCGATGGCGATGGCCAGGGCCTGCAACTCGCCCTGGCTGTTTTCGAGAATGGTCTGGCGCAGGCTGTCCAGCTCCTGGCCGATATTCAGCACCACGGTGATGGCGGCGTCGAAGTCGTTTTTCACCTGCTCGCGCCCTTCGATCTGACCCGCCCGCCGGCCACGCTGGTAGGCGTCGCTCACCAGTTGCTCGACCTCCTCCGGGCTGAGACGGGTGGCATCGTCGTTATGGCTTTCATCCTCGCCGGCTTCCACCGGCGTTTCTTCGACGGCTTCGGGCAGAGCCACGATCTCGTTTTCCGGGATTACGGCCAGCGGCGGCACTTCTGGCGGCGCTTCTTTTTCGGCCAGCGGCAGGCTGACAAAATCCCGGCGTCGCGGTTCACGGTCGGCCTGGAAGCTCCGGTCACGCTCCGGCAGCCGCCGCCGCACCAGATCCTGCGGCTGAAATCCCGCCTGCGAGATGTATATCTTAGACAAGTTCGTCGCCTCCGCCGCCGTCGCCCAAAACCAGTTTGCCTTCTTCAGCCAGCTTCATCGCCGCCTTGACAATCGTTTGCTGCATCAACTCGACTTCCGACAGCCGCACCGGCCCCATGGCTTCCAGATCATCTTTGATCATTTCGGCGGCCCTGGCACTCACATTGGCGAATATCTTGTCCTTCATCTCATCGGAAGCGGTCTTCAAGGCCAAGGTCAGCGACTCGTTGTTGATCTCGCGCAAAATGAGTTGCAGCGACCGGCCATCCAGCGCGATCAGATCTTCGAAGGTAAACATCTTCTTGCGAATATCCTCGGTCAGCTCCGGGTGGGTTTCTTCGAGTTTTTCCAGGATGTCGGCATCGAGATTGTTTTTCATGCCGTCGAGAATATCAACCACCTTGTCGATGCCGCCAACCTGCCGCTGCTCGCGCCCGGCGACCAGGCCGATTTCACGCTGGATGGCGTCGTCGATGCGGCTTAGTACCTCCGGCGATACTTTGTCGATTTTGGCGATGCGGTGGACAATATCCGGGCGCATCGCGTCCGGCAACTGCGCCAGGATTTCGGCGGCGTGGCCGGCCTCCTGCGTCGCCAGCACCAGGGCGATGGTCTGGGGATGCTCCTTCTCCAAGAGACCGGCCACCATGCGCGGCTGCATCATGGCGATGGTTTCCAGGCTCTTGGTTTCGGCGTTGGAGACGAATTGATCGAGCAGATACTGGCCACGTTCCGGCGTCGGCAGGTTGCTCAGGGATTTTTTGGCGAAATCGGCGCCTTTGACGAAGATGCCGGAGAAATTGGCCTGCGCGCCGCGGAAACGCTCGATCACCTTTTCTTTGGTGCGCAGCGGGATATGTTCGATGCTGGCCATGGCCCGCGTCACGCGGCGGACTTCCTCGTCGGACAATTCAGTAAAAATACGCGCCGCCGCTTCCTCACCCAAACAGATGAGGAGAATCGCCGCCCGGTCAATGCCGCTCAGACTGTCACTGACCATGATTTCAGCCTTCCTGTATCCAGTTTTTCACGATATGGGCGGCGGGCGTTTGATTGCGCAACACCTCGTCGCGGATGCGGGCAATTTCGTCATCGAAATCGGGCTGCCGCTCTTCCGTCGCCGCCTCGAACTGCCGCGCTTCCAGACGCCGCGTCCGCTCGTCCTCCATCTCGGCAACCGTGCGGTAATGCTTGACTTCGCCGCGCATGGTCTTGATCATCGGCCTGACAAAAAGAAAATAGAGGAGCAACGCCGCCACCAGCACCGCCAGTATTTTGACGAAGGGCAGATACTGGTAGTAGGAGGCGGTCAGCGCCGAGACCGGGGCGGCCCCCTCCTGGCTGTCCGCGGTGGCGCTGGCGGCAAACGGCATCGACGACACGTTGATCTGGTCGCCACGCGCCGGCACCAGGCCGACGGCGGCCCGCACCACATTTTCGATTTCTTTCAGTTCTTCCGGCGTCCTCGGCACGGAAACCGGCGCCTGGCCTCCCTCTTTCGTCTCCATCTTGTCGGCGACCAGCACCGACACCGACAGTTTACTGATGGCGCCGACCGGCAGCGTGGTTCGGCTTAAGGTTTTACTGATTTCATAGTTGGTGATGCGGCTGGTTTTGGCGGTGGTCTCATTCTGGCTGGCGCCCGCCGCGCCGCCCTGGTTGTTCAGGTTTGACTGCACGCCCGGTACGCCGCCGGCCACATTCGCTGGGCTGGTGCTTTCGCTCGTCACCTGTTCGCTGCGGATCACCGGATCATCGGGGTCAAAAGTCTCCTGGGTTTTCTCGCTGCGGGAAAAATCCAGCGTCGCCGCCACCCGCACCATCGCTTTATCGGCCCCGATGCTGCGGTCGAGCATATCCTGCGCCCGCATCTCCAAGCGGCTCTCGACCTCCTGCTGAAGCTTGAGCATGTCAAGCGTCAGCGATTTGTCGCTGTTTTCCTCATCGCCCGCGGCCAGTTCGACGCCGTTCGAGTCGATGATCTTGACGTTTTTCGACTCCAGCTCCGGGATCGAACCGGCGACCAGGTTGGCGATGCCCAGCACTTGCCGTTGGCTAAGATGTTTGCCGGGCCTGAGGGTGACGATGACCGAGGCCGTGGCCGGGCGCTGCTGGTCACGGAACAGGCGCTTTTCCGGCAAGGCCAGATGGACGCGGGCCGATTCCACCGGTTCGAGCGAGCCGATGGTGCGGGCCAGTTCTCCCTGCAAGGCCCTGGTATAATTTACTCTCTGCACATAGTCGGTCAGGGCGAAGCTCTGCTTGTCAAAAATTTCGTAGCCGACGCCGCCACCCATGGGCAGGTTGCCCGCCGCCAGCTCCAGCCGGGTTTCATAGATCTTGTCGGCGGCGATCCAGATATCCCTGCCGCCGTTTTTCAGGTTGTAAGGGATATTGTGGCCCTTCAGCCACTCGATGACGCCCGCCGCGCTTTCCGGTTGCAGGTTGGCGTAGAGGAGCTGCAAATCGGCGCTTCTGGCCACGATCAGAAGATAGGCAAAAAGCGCCGCCGTCATCACGAGAACCGCGGCGGTGGCCAACTTGCGTCCGAGCGGCCAAGCCTTGACCGAGTTGACGAAAGCTCGCCAAAACGGCGGGCGCGGCTGGGCTATTGCCGGCATGGCAATGGCGGGCGGCGCGGAAGGCGTTGCCGCCGCCGTTGTTGCCGCTAATGGTGGGGTCGGGGCTTCCATGGGGCGTCGTTATCGCGTGTTAGCCATCAGAGCTGCAACCGCATGATTTCGTCGTAAACGGCCTGCGCCTTGTTGCGAAACTGCACCAGCATCCGCAGCGACAGGTCGGCCTCGGAGACGGCGAGCATCACCTCGTGCAGATTCGCCACCTTACCGGCCTGCAAATCCATGACTGCCTGGTCGCCGCGCGTTTGCAGGTCGCCCACCTTTTTCATCATATCACCGAGCATGTCCTGAAAGCCGCCGGGCGTTGCGCCGGCTTCCGTCGTCCCCTGGCTCGCGTTTGCCGCGTTAAGCGACGGTATGCCATTTATTTGACCGATCATGGTTTATCCTCCGATTTCCAGCGCCTTCAAGGCCATGCGCTTGGCTGATTTGATGACCGTGACGTTGGCCTGATACGAGCGGGTGGCCGACATCATATCGACCATTTCCGCCAAAACATTGACATTGGGCATGGCCACATAGCCGTTAGCGTCGGCGTCGGGATGACCGGGATTGTACACCTTTTGCGGTTCCGACTCGTCGGCGAGGATTTTGGTCACGGCCACGCCTTGGGCGCGCTGGCTCACGCTATTGTCGAGGGTATCTTTGAACGACAGCGGCTGGGTCTCGAAATACACCGATTTCTTTTTGTAGGGGCCGCCCTCCGGCGTCGAGGTGGTTTCGACATTGGCCAGGTTGGAGGCGACGGTATCGAGCCGCATTTTCTGCGCCTTCAGGGCCGAAGCGCTGATGGCGAACGGGATGAACATGTCCATGGGATTATCCTCGTGGCAAAAGCCTTACGAATTCATTATGCTTTGTCATTGCGAGCCGAAGGCGAAACAATCCAGTATGGATTCCGCGACTTCGCGCGGAATGACACCGAGAAAATCGTCATTCTGCGCGGTCCGCGCGCAAGCCGAAGGAGAAGCGAAGTCGCAGAATCCAACATAAATCATTACCCGTCGATGACATAACGCAAGAGACCGATCTTCTTTTGCAAAAGCTGGGCCGAAGTTTCAAACATCAGCTCGTTTTTTGACAGCTCCAGCATTTCCGCATCGACATCGACGCTGTTTTTATCGCCGATGCCGGTATGGTCGCGGACTTCCGTAACCACGCCCTCGACGCCGGCAATGTTCGTGGCGCCGGTCGCGATATGGCCGGGATTGGTCACGGCCAGCGGCAGGCCCTGCCTGCGCCCGTCGATGGCCTGGGCCAAAGCGTCTTCGAACTGAAATTTCACCGCTGAATAGCCGGGCGTTTCGGCATTGGCGATATTGGCGGCAATGAAATTCTGGTTCTTCGCCCGCAGGTCGAGCGACTTTTGCAACGCCTGACTAGCCGGGTCACTAAGCAATTTGTCGATCATCGTTTATTCTCCATGGGGTTTACCGTCAGCTTCCGGCTTTCCCGTCCAGCAACTGGCGGGCTTCGAGCGCCTTTTGCGCGAAACGCCGCCATGGGCTGTCCCCGCCTTTCGCCGCCAATTGTTTGAGGAAGGCTTCCTCGGCGCCGCGGTCGCCCTGACGCCGGGCGATTTCCGCCAGGCGGTAGGTGGCTTCGTCACCGTAGGTTTTGTCGTCTTTGATGCGGCCAAACACCGCCGCCGCCGTCTTCAAATCATCGAGCCGGTAGCTGCTGTCGGCGAGCATGAACAGGTTTCTCGGCGCGGCGACCGGGGCGCTGGCTTCACCCCGCAAGAGCGCCGCCGTGGCCGCGAAGTCATCGCGCTGAAAATGCACGGCGGCGGCAATGGCGCGGATTTCCCGGTCATCCGGCAAGGGCGCCGGCAACAGTGACAAAATTTTGTCATACTGGTTCAAGGCCAAAAGGCTGGCCAGGCGCAGGCGCAGGATCGCCGTCCGGTCTGCCCCGGACGGATAATTGTAGGCGTATTGGGCGGCGTATTCCTCAACCTGGCTGTATTCACCGCGCTCGAACAAAGCTGAAATCAGCGGCAGAAAAAAACGCTCGCGCTCCGGATCATGGCTGATTTCCAGCAGATAGAGCCAGGCTCCCTGCGCTTCTTTGAAGATGCCGAGATTCTGGTATGATTTCGCCACCTCGGCCAGCACGTCGCTGTCCAGCCAGCGGTTGGCGAACAGCTCCCGGTTTTGCTTGGCCAGAACCAAGGCATCCATGGCCTGGCCGGCGGCGACCAGACGGCGTATTTCGTCAGGCAGGCTTTGGATGAGCAGGGCGGTGGCGGTGTCGCGCAGGCCGCTGGCGCGGTCGTCGCGTAAAAAACCCATGAGAACGTTCACCGCTTCTTTGCTGTCGCCCAGCAATATCGAGAGGATGGCTATCTTGATCGTGCCCTCGGCGCGAATATCGCGTTTGACCGCCTCGTCGAGTATCTCACGATAGCGCTTGCGGGCCACTTCCATTTTATCGCGGTCGGCCAGCACCATCAGGTCAACGCTTTTCATCGCCGCCCGCTGGCTGGCTTCAGTACCGGGATAGGCGTAGGCGATGTGGGTGAAGCTCTCGCTTGGCGGATTTTTCGGGTCGGCATGGAGCTTGGCCATGGCCTGACGAAAACTGGCCATGGCCGCAAGCGCGTCGCCGCTGACAATTTCCGCCAGTTTGCCGTAGCAGGCGGCAGCCTCGGCGAACTGACGGTGCGTGTAGAGAATGTTGCAGTAGGCGTTCTGGGAAAATGGCTGGGCATGGCGGTCAGCCCCCGCATCCAGCAGGCGGTAGCTGACGAAGGCCTGGATGTCTTTACCGGTCGCCGCCAGATAATCGCTTTGGCGCAGGTCACGGAGCTCCGCGGCTTCCGGAGGAAAGGCGACGTCATCTTTGCGCAGCAACTCGCCCGCCGCCTTGGTGTTGCCACTGGCCAGCGCCGTTTCGATTTGCAGCAGACGGAACCACGGGGCCAGGGGATTGCCTGGCAGCACCTTCTTTTGCAGGTCTTGCAGCGCGAAAAAGGCCACGCCCGCATCCTGATACTGGGCCAGCAAACGGTTGAGCAGATAGGCGGCGAAAATACCGGTCTGCTCATCCTGGTATTTGTCGGCAAGCAGATAAAGCTGCTTGTAGGCGCCAGCAAAATCGCCGGCACGCAAAAGCGCCTCGCCATAGGTCAGGGCCAGCATCTTTTTATTGCTCTCGTCCTTTTCTTTGGCGATGGCCTCGAGCAGCACGGCGGTCAGCGCCCCGGAGGAGGAGGCGGTCTCGCGCGCTCCCTCCGGCAGCACGGCGACATTGTCGCCGCGACCCGGCGGCATCAGGGCGATCAACGGATAGGGCGGCAGCGAGAAAAGCATCGGCGCCATCGGGTCGATCTCGCTTTCATAATGCTGGAAGAAAAGCAGCCAGTTGTGCCGGTAGGGCGAGGCGGCGAGCGGATTGCCGACGACCGCCGCCACCTTTTTCGCTGGCGGTTCAGCGGCGGCAAGCGGCTGGCCATCGCCCAGCGTAATATCGAGCACCAGCCGCTTGTCGCCGGCGGTGGTCACGGTCGCTTTGCGAGGGGTATAGCGCAGAAAGAAACTGTAGATGAGCGCCCCATCCCGCCATTGTCTGAGCACCTTGACCACGCGCTCATCCTCCGGCGGCGAGGTCAGGCCAGGCGCGGCCTCGGCGCCATAAAAACGCAGGTCGATCCGCCTGCCGCTGACTTTGTGACTGTAGCGCGGCAGCTCGGAAAAGGTGAAAAACACCTGCCGCAGGTCATGATTGTCAGCGACAGTGATCTTCTCCAGCGTGGTGGCGGCGGCAAAACCAGGCAGGGGCGGTATCGCCAGCGTCACGAGAAGCGAAAATAAAATGATACGGAAAGGCATGGCTCTCCTTGGAATCGGTGTCGCCATGATCTTGCAAGATTCGGGCCATCTGACGGATGCCGTTTGTTTTTTCTTTATCGGCTTGGATGCTGGTTCGGCTTGAGCGCAGAAGTATAATAGACTCACTTGGCGCCGCTGGCGCTCAACCGCGCTAATCGAACTGAAAAAAACAACTTGCTCATTTATACGTCATTGGCGTATATACAGGTATGCAATTCATTGAAACGCCGACATTTACCCGCTTAGTGACGGAATTATTGACCGATGATGAATACCGGCTGTTCCAGCTTGTTTTGGCGGAATATCCCGAACGTGGCGATTTGATTCAGGGAAGTCACGGGCTGAGGAAAATCAGAGTCGCCGCCAAGGGCCGGGGCAAACGTGGCGGCGCCAGGGTGATTTACTACTGGATGACCGCAAGAGGACAAATTTACTTGCTCGTCATTTACCCGAAAAACCGAAAAGACAATCTGACCGCCGACGAAGTGGCGGCTCTGGGCGTGTTGGCGGAAAAGGAGTTGAGCCATGGATAAAGAACTGTTCGCGGATTTGATGGCAAGTATCAAAGAGGCCGGGCGTATCGCCAGAGCTGAAGCGTCTCCTTCCCGTTCTTTTTCCGTTGAAGAACAAGACGTGAAAAGCATTCGCGAGCGGCTGCGCCTGTCACAGACTGAATTTGCCCGTTTGCTGCGCGTCAATATTCGTACCCTGCAAAATTGGGAACAACGGCGGCGGCGGCCCACCGGCCCGGCGGCGGCTCTCTTGAAGATCGTGGCCAATGCCCCGGAAGCGGCGCTGAAAGCCTTGCATCCCTGAACAACCTATCTGGTAATACGAGAAAAAGCCAAAGGGCGCGCACCTTGGCCAAGATGCGCGCCCTGTTCTCCATAATCTCAGCCTAGAAAACCGTACAAGTAAGCTGCCTTGATATAAAAGGCTCTATTGTATTTCTTTCAAATTATCGTTTTGTAATTTCGTCCTTCTCAAGGCATCTATCGCCTTATCTAGCATATCTTTCTCTTGCATCCATTTTTCTTTATCTTGTATCCATTTCGCTTTCCTTTCCTCTTCCTCTTTTTCCGACTTTTTGCAAAGTTTAGAAAGCCCCATACCAAGCATTATTGATACCAGTATTACAAGAGCGCCTACCATAAAACCAACATTCCAAATGACAAGCAATCCAAGCAATGAACCAAGAACCCCTATTATATAGGAGATAAACATAGGTATAGGTTGACCAGGATCATATATTGGCTCGTCGGACACGTCGAATATCTTAAATAATTCCTCAGTATTTTTTATGTATAAGTACATCAGATGACCATCTTTGTTAAAAAGCATGGCAACTTCATGCCCTTTTCGTATTGGAATAGATTGTGAAGCAAGCTTTGTTTGCATTGAAATGATGTTTGTGCCAAGATTTATGTGTATCTCTTTGCCATCATACGTTTTAACCCAAAGTTCCTGCATCTCAACTGTAGTAGAACTTATATTTCCACGTACAGGGCTTGTACTTCCACTTGTATATCCCTGAAAATCAGTACTTATGCTTCCTCCGCCTCCACCAATCGAGCCATGTACATGCAGGTCCTTATTGATACGTTCATCGACAACTGTTCCCTCAATAAGGCGGTATTGATCGTTAACAGGTGTATTCATTACTCTCTCCTTGGTTAAGATTACCGATAAATGGAAAGGATAGGGCAAACCCATTCTGTTTTCTTGCCGATAATATTCGCGATAATTAAACGGGACGGTTATTCTATTCAACAAAAAAATTAGCGTGGTTAAAAAACTCTTTTTTTCGCCGCCTTGGTTTGCATTTTGCCAGTTCGTCCTGTTATCATTTTAATTGGTTCGGTGGCAGTGACAGAAAATTGACCACCGGCGGCGCAGGGAAAACGCTTGAGGCAAGAGAGTGAGAGGAAGAGGCGATGGGCAAAAATATACTGCTGGTCGATGATTCGAGCACGATGCGCAAGATTGTCGGGCGCTCGCTGCGCCAGGCCGGTCTCAATTTCGACAATATCTTCGAGGCCGCCGACGGCCTGGAAGCCTTGGCGCTTCTCGACCGGGAAAAGGTCGATGTGATTCTCACCGACATCAACATGCCAAACATGGACGGCATCGCTTTCCTGCGTGAAAAAGCCGAGCGCGCAATCATCAAAGGTATTCCGGCCTTCATCATCTCGACCGAGACCGGGGACGATGTTCTCGGCGAAGCCAAATCCCTGGGCGCGGTCGGCGTGGTCAAAAAACCGTTCACACCGGAAAAGATCAACGAAGCGCTCGGTCCCCTGCTCTGATCATGGCTGCCGCCGGTGACGTGATATTGACTCTCTCTTCCAGAATCTATGGACGTCCAGAAACAAATTGACGAAGTTCTGACTTCCGCCATCAGCCAGACACCGCAGGCCTGGCAGGATCGGCAAGACCGCTTCGATGCTCTTTTGGCCGATGCCTGTCAGCGCTTGCAAGGCGAGTTTTCGTCGCTGCTCGGTGTCGAGGTGTGGTTGGGTGCGCCGGAAAACCACCTGACCACCAGGGAGGAGTTCTTCCACCAGGAAAGCGGCGCGGCGCTGTTGATGACCGACATGGAAATAAGAGGAGACATCAACGGCGCCACCTATCTCTTTTGCTCTTTGCAAGACGCCATCCATCTTGGCGGCACGTTGATCATGCTGCCGCCATCGGAGCTGGAGATCGTCGTTGCCGAGGAAGATCTGACAGCCGATACCGAGGACGCCTACAGCGAAATCGCCAATATCGCCGCCGGGACCTATTCCAGTATCTTCGGTGAACGCGCCGGGAAAAAGTTCCGCCTGGTCAAACGTGGCCTGCGCAAGCTGCCGCCGCCGACCTCTGAAAATACTGGTGACGCGCCGATTCCCGACATTCTCTATTACCAGAGCGCCATGGCCATGCGCGTCAATGGCAAAGAGCTGGGCCAACTACGCTTGCTCTTACCCGCCGATGCGCTGGGGCTGCGTCCACCGGTCGAGACCGATGCCGCGCCCGCGAGGGGCGATACGCCGGCGGCTGGGGAAACTCATACCGAGGCGATGGCCAGCAGCGCCGCCGATACCGAAGCGGCGGCTGGCGTCATCGAGGCTTTGGTCATCGGTGATGACGACATCCAGGCCGACCGTGTCGCCGCCATTCTCGCCGAGGCCGGCATGACGGCGAAAAAGATCGGTTTCAGAGATAATTTGTATTCTTGGCTGCCTGGCCAGGTGCGGGTGATTTTTCTCGTCATGCGCCAAGCCGATGAGCGGGCGTTTGGCATCGCCATCAAGATCAGCGCCGTCTGCCCCTTACCACTGGTCGCCGTCGCTCCCGGCTGGACGCGCAGCCGCGTGATCAAAGCCGCGCGTTACGGCATCAGCGACATCCTGACCAGCCCGGCCAGCGCGGTGCTGATCGGCGAAAGCCTGCGCCACAACCTGGCGGCAAGTTAGGCCCCATCATTCTGTTTCTCTTTTCTCCGCGCCACGACAGTCGAGCGCCGCGATCGGGCCAGCTCCCGCATATCGAGCGTTTTGTCCGACTCATCAACGATTTCCCGACCAACGATCTCTTCGATGACATCCTCGAGAGAAATGACGCCGGTCATTGCGCCGTACTCGTCAACGACCACGAACAGGTGCTGCTGCCGCTCGAAAAACTCCTGCAAAACCCGGTTCAGTGGCGCCGATTCCGGCACAAAATGCACCGGCTGCATCAGGCTCGACAACGCCAGCCGGTCGCGATCTTCGGCGGCGGCCAGCAAAATATCCTTACGCATGATGATACCGCAGATGTCCACCGGGTCGCCATTGTAGGCCGGGATACGGCTGTAGCTGCTGATCTGTTTGATCATGGCCATCGCCTCATCGACATACAGGTTGGCGTCAATGGTGAAGGTGACGGTGCGCGGCGTCATGATCTGGCGGACGGTTTTGTGGCGCAGTTCCAGAATGTTCGAGATGACCTTTTCCTGCTCCTGGTCGATCTCGCCGGATTGCCGCGACAGTTGCGCGATGGTTTGCAGTTCCTCGGCCGAGACGGCGTCGTCGTTTTTCCGCTCCGGCAACATCGCCGTCAGCACCTGGCAGATCCAAACCACCGGCTTCATGACAAAAACAATGACCGAAAGAATCGAGGCCACCAGCGGCGCCAGACGCACGGCATAGCTGACGCCGAGACTTTTCGGCACGATTTCGGCAACGAGCAGGATGACGGCCGTGAACAGCACGGAAAACCACAGCATTCCGCGGGGGCCGAACAGGCTGGCGCTGGCGGCGCCGGCAAAGGCGGCGCCGATGGTGGTAACCCCCGTGTTCAGCGACAAAATGGCGGTGATCGGCTCTTCGATGTCGGTGCGCAGGGCGGCCAGGCGGTCGGCCCGTGGGTTGCCGGATTTACGCAGCATCTCCACCTGGCTGGCGGTCAGCGACAGCAGCACCGCCTCGCACAGGGAGCAAATGAAAGAAGTGATAATGGCCAGAATGACCGGTAACAGCAAAGCGCTGAACATCGCGGTGACTCCTGATTAAAAAATAGATCCGCTAACGGTGATGGCACAGCCTGACCTTTCGTCGCTGACTCGCCGCTTGCGGAATTGCCCGCCATCGGTACAATGGAGACAGATAGAGGAACGAATTGAGGCAAAGTGATGAAATGATCGGGCCGAAATCGGCATATTCATTGGCATGAACTGGAGAATGTAATGAAGGATACCAAAGTGCGCTTGACCAGGCAAGCGGCGAATACGGTTGAGGCCGACCTGCTGGTTTTCTGGCTGGATAAAGAAAGCGGTGAAGCGGGTGATCTGCATCCGTTCTTGGCCCAGGGTCTGGCGCCGCATCTGGCGGCTGGCGATTTCCCGAAAAAGGAAGGTGAAACCGCGCTGTTTTATTCCCAGGATTGCGCTGCCGGGCGGGTTGTCGCTGTCAGCGCCGATCTGGGCACCGATGATATAAATGATTCTTTCCGCCAGGCTGGCGGCGCCGTCGCCAAGCAGTGCGCCCGTCTGCGCGTAAAAACGCTGGCGCTGGCTCTCGGCAAAAACGGCCTGGCGGCGAGTCTTGACACCAGCCAGGTGCAGGCTCTCGTCGAAGGCGTCCTGCTCGGCGATTACCGCTTCGGCAAATACAAAACCGAAGACAAAGAAGAGTACCAGGGCATCGAAACCTTGACTCTGATTGCCCCAGCGGTAACGGAAAGGCTGAAGACGGCGGCCAGCCGGGGCCGTATCGCCGCTCGCGCCGCTTGCCTGGCCCGTGACCTGGCCCACGAGCCAGGCAATTATTGGACGGCCAAACACTTCGCCGCTTACGCGGAAAAGCTGCGCAAACGTCACGGCCTGCAATGCCAGATCCTCGGCAAAAAGGAACTGAAGGAATTGAAAATGGGCGGCATCCTCGCCGCCAACCAGGGCTCGACCGAGGCGCCTCGGCTGATTTCGCTCGACTACAAGCCGGAAAGTTATGGCAAAACCATCATGCTGGTTGGCAAGGGCCTGACGTTTGATTCGGGTGGTATTTCCCTGAAACCGGTCGAGGGCATGCACGAGATGCGCTATGACATGTGCGGTGGCGCGGCGGTGCTGGCCGTCATGGAGGCCGTTGCCGAAGAACGGCCGGCGGCGCGGGTGATCGGCCTGATTCCGGCCACCGACAACATGCCGGACGGCGGGGCGCTGAAACCGGGCGACGTCATCAGCCATTATAACGGCCTGACTTCCGAGATTATCAGCACCGACGCCGAGGGACGGCTGATCCTTGCCGACGCCTTGGCCTGGGGCATCGAAACCTGCCAGCCCGATTGTGTCATCGACATCGCCACCCTGACTGGTGCTGCCATCATCGCCCTCGGTCATCACGAGGCCCCGCTGTTCTCGACCGACGCGAAACTCACCGCCGCCCTGCAAGAAGCGGCTCGTCGCGCCGCCGAACCGCTGTGGCCGATGCCGCTGCATCCGACCTATGACAAGCAGATCAAATCGGATATTGCCGACCTGAAAAACACCGGCGGTAGGCCGGGCGCTTCCTGCACCGCCGCCGCCTATCTGCGCCGCTTTGTCGGCGACACCCCGTGGGCGCACATTGACATTGCCGGCACCGCCTGGAATTTCACGGAAAAAGAATATATCCCGAAAGGCCCGTCCGGTTTTGGCACCCGCCTGCTGCTGGAATTCATCCACGCTCAGACCAACTGAAATCACCAAGCCGTCACGCTGGACTTTTGACGAAACTCCGGCTAATTTAATATTCAATATTAAATTAGCCGACAGGGACGGATGATATGCTGGCTCTTCGCTGTTTAGTGTGGAATTGAGTTTTAGAGCAAAGCGGTAATTAGGATAAGCAACGAGGAGGAAGTCGATGCAAGCAGAAGAGGTTTTTGCCCTTGGCCTTGGGTTGACGGCGCCGTGGA
>Ga0209629_10000821_pt1 | contig 18177 bp, 20 predicted proteins | sample TergutCu122P5_FD_187286 | JGI IMG/M metagenome (GOLD analysis project Ga0209629, IMG submission 187286) | Cubitermes ugandensis P5 segment gut microbial communities from Kakamega Forest, Kenya - Cu122 P5 (SPAdes) (version 2) | ecosystem: Host-associated > Arthropoda: Insects > Digestive system...
CGGGCCAAATATGATTGCCAAGAGGAACCTGAGGTCATACGCAAGGGTGAAACATACCATTACCACGTAAAACGTGGCGATACATTGGGTCGAATAGCCGCCAGTTATGGCGTGACGATCAAACAGTTGATGGCATGGAATCAACTCAATTCGGCAAATAAAATCATCGCAGGTCAGCGTTTGCTGATCTACCCTGGCAAGGCTGCGAAGCGAGATAACGAGGCAGGAGCCGTTAGTTTACCCAACCGTGAACATGTGGTGGGACGCTATGAAACCTTGGACTATCTTTCCAATCGTTTTGATGTACCTGAAAAAACCATTATTAAGCTCAATCACTTGAAAAAACCTTATAAGTTAAAAAAGGGTGACTTGTTGTGTTTAGATAATCCTAAGCCTTGTCATAGCACTGTGCATATCGTGGCGCAAAAAGAGACCTTGGAGTTGATTGCGCAACGCCATAATATTCCGATGGATGAGCTTATTCGTCTTAATATGTTGGAGTCACCGTATCAGTTGTACGCCAATCAGCGTATTTGTTTGCTTAAGCTTTACCCTTGCCGTGGAGCTACGCGGATCAATGACCTTGATCCAGCATGGATTCCGCAATTTGAATGGCCGCTGAGTAACGACCACACCATTCTTACCCCCTTTGGTCGCATCGGTGGTCGTATGCATGATGGTATTGATATTCGTGCGATTAAAGGAACACCAGTTTATGCTGCTGCTGATGGTAAGGTGGTGTTTGGTGGCGATCGTTTGGATAAAAAGAAGGATAAAACTTCAACCTATGGCAAGATGGTGGTGATTGAGCATCCAAACCATGTATTCACGATTTATGCCCATAATCATCGTATTGTACGTTACCGTGGTTACGTTAAACAGGGTGATGTGATTGCCTATTCAGGTGATTCAGGGACGGCGGAAGTACCTAGTCTGCACTTTGAATTACGCTTGGGTAAAACGCCAGTGAATCCGCTGGAATATCTTCCTCAAAGAGAGACAAATATACGCTATGAAGAATGAGCAAGCGATGCATGCATGGGAAAAATATATACGGGATATTCCCGACTACCCCAAGCCTGGTATTGTGTTTAAGGATATTACACCGTTGCTGGCTGATGGTGCGGCTTTTCGTGCGTGCGTTTGCGCGCTTGCCGAACGCATACCTACAGATGCCGAATATATTGTGGGTATCGAGTCGCGGGGATTTATTTTTGGCGCCGCAGTGGCGGCGCACTTAGGTTTGGGTTTTGTTCCTGTGCGCAAGCCTGGGAAGTTACCGCATGATGTGCATGCCATTGAATATGAATTGGAATATGGTGTTGATCGTTTAGAAATTCATCGTGACGCGCTTGCTCATGGGCATAAGGTTGTGATTGTGGATGATCTTTTGGCAACGGGGGGGACAGCTGCGGCAACGGTAGATCTGGTACGTCAATTAGGCGCGGAAGCTGTGGCTGCGTTGTTTGTGGTTGAGTTGGATTTTTTGAACGGTTGTAGCCGATTATCTGGCGTATCCGTACAAAGCTTGTTGCATTACGCCTAGCCTGTCAAAACGCCATTCCATTGATCGTTCAGGTTCACACTACCATGTTAAAGTGTTGCGCGATTTAGACCATCGTTTGCTCAAAAAACCGTCGCTTGTTTCGCTATAGCTCTTTAGTTGTTAGCTTTGAGCAATGGAAAAACAATGGCAACAAGTCGCAGAGCATTTGAAGGCGACATTAGATCAAGCAAAGTATGATGCTTGGATCGAACCTGTGCGTATTGCACTTGATGGTGATCAGTTACATATCACGGCTCCTGGTCGTTTCTTTTTGGATGGGTTGAAACGCGATTGTGGCGTGGTTCTGCGTCAGGCAGTGGACTTGGTGTTGGGTGCGCAAGTATCCATTGAGTATCATATTGATGATTCGATACAAGCTCACGCAGCGGCGGAAAACGTTCGTGCTCAGGCTGCTGCCGAGTCAGTGGGAAGGGTGGATGGTAATATCGATCCGCGCTTTACGTTTGCCAACTTTGTTGTTGGTTCTAGCAATGAGTTTGTGTTTGCTGCCAGTCAAGCAGTGGCAGAGAAACCAGGTGAAAATTACAATCCTTTGTATGTGCATGGTGGTGTAGGACTGGGTAAAACCCATTTGATTCATGCGATTGCCAATACCTTGATTGAAGCAAAAAAATATAGTATCGCTTACCGTACTGGCGAGCGGTTCACCAACGAGTTGATCGAATCTATTCGTACTCGCACCACTCAAGACTTCCGAGAACGTTACCGTCAAGTGGATGTGCTCATTATTGATGATGTGCAGTTCATTGAAGGCAAAACCAGTACTCAAGAGGAGTTTTTTCATACCTTTAATGCGCTCCATGAGGTGCATAAGCAGATTATTTTGGTTTCTGACCGCAGCCCTCACAATATGGCGCATTTAGAAGAGCGTTTGCGTTCGCGTTTTAACTGGGGCTTGGTTGCTGATATTCAACCGCCGAATTTAGAGACACGTTTGGCTATTTTGCATAACAAAGCGGAATTGGCAGGCATTAAGCTGGATCGCGATGTGGCTTATTTATTGGCTTCGCGGATTTCTAACAACGTGCGTGAACTGGAAGGCGCGCTCACTAGGTTGAATGCTTATGCCCACTTAACGCGCAAAGAGATTTCTTTAGAGATGGCAAAGCATGTTTTGCGTGAACAGTTGCGCGTGGTTGAGCGGATTATTGATGTCGATGATATTCAGAAAAAAATCGCTGATTATTATGCTATTCAGTTGAAGGAGATGAAGTCATCCCGTCGTTCGCGTAATGTTGCCTTTCCGCGTCAGGTGGCAATGTTTTTGTGTAAAGAGTTAACGCGAAAATCACTGCCTGAAATTGGCGAGGCCTTTGGTGGTAGGGATCATACGACGATTTTATATGCCTGCCGAAAGGTGGATGAAATGCGTAAGAGTGATGCCGAGTTTAATGATGAGATTGAACGTCTGATGAAGTCTATTCGTCCTGAGTCGATGTAAGCCGCTTGCCTTGATTTGTATCAATGCCTTGACGCTATTGTGGCTTTATACCATAATACCCCATTATTAAGCTTGGTTATTACTGTATAGCCATGCCCATGGAGGTAGAGAATGCGTTTAACAAGTCGTGGAAGGCATGCCGTTTCGGCTATGGTGGATTTGCGGAAGAATAGTCAAAAAGATGATAGTAAGCCGATTACTTTGGCCTCAATAGCGGAGCGTCAATTTATTTCATTGTCCTACCTTGAACAATTATTTCGGAATTTGCGCGAAAATGGTTTGGTGCGCTCTGTGCGTGGACCTGGCGGAGGTTACTTCCTCAATAAAGATGCAGCCGATATTACGGTCGCTGATATTGTACGAGCAGTGAATGAGCCGATGCATGCTACCATGTGTGAAAATGCGGCGCGTGGTTGCCATCGTGGAAACCGTTGTGATACCCATCAGCTATGGCGCGCCTTAGAAGGTTATATCTTGTGCTTTATGGATGCAGTCACCTTGCAACAAATCGTGGATAAGAATGTGGTGTTAGATCAATTGGATATGGGTAATTTGAGCGATTATATGGAAGAAAATATGCCAGCGCAAAAGGCAGATATTAGCATTGAAAAGGTATCTTGATCATAACGCCAGCAGTCCGATGCTGGCATCTGCTATTGAAGCTTGGCAACAGGCGGCGCGTTTGCCTGGTAATCCTTCGAGTATGCATTGGGCTGGTCGCCAAGCGCGGCGCGTGCTTGATGATGCACGGGATGCCTTGGCGGCATACTTTGGGGTAGAAAGCAGTGGCGTTATCTTTACCTCTGGCGGTACAGAAGCGAATAATCTGTGTTTGGCTGGTGTGTTGGCAGAGCGGCAGGGGGCATTGCTGGTTTCAGCTATTGAGCATCCTTCGGTGTTGAATACAGCAAAAGCACTGTGCCAAGCACAGCAGCGCGCCTTAACGCTGTTGCCAGTTGATGCTAACGGTTGTATTGATCCTGTAGCTGTGTGTGCACAGATTGATAGCGATACTGCGATGGTGAGTATCATGCTAGCCAATAACGAAAGTGGGGTAATTCAGTCGGTTGCAACGGTGGGCGAGCATTGCCAAGCCTTGGGTGTGCCGTTTCATGTGGATGTCGTGCAGGGCTTGGGCAAGCTGGATTGTTCCTTGGATGCGTTGTGTGCCCACTTCGTGTCATGTTCAGCACATAAGATTGGCGGCGCGAAGGGCACGGGTGCATTGATTCAACGGCGCGGCGCATCTTTGGCTGCTTGGATGCATGGTGGTGGTCAAGAACGTAAGCGACGTTCGGGAACCGAAAATATCGCAGGTATAGCATCGTTTGCAGCGGCCTTGTCGGCATGTGATTTTTCATCTTGCGCGGCAGTGCGTGATGATTTTGAGCAACGCTTGTTGGCTGCTATGCCAGATGTGGTGGTTTATGGTCAAGATGTGGCACGGCTGGCGAACACCAGTTTGTTTAGCGTGCCAGGCATGGATGGCGAAACCTTGTTGATGCAGTTGGATTTAGCAGGCTTTGCCGTAGCTTCGGGTTCGGCGTGTTCCTCTGGTAAACGTGAACCATCCCATGTTTTGCGTGCTATGGGTGTACCGACCGCGCTAGCGCGTGCTAGTCTTCGCGTCAGCTTTGGTGCCGAGCACACCATAGAAGATGGTGAAGCCTTGGTGCAAGCACTGTTGCGTGTGCGAACCTTGTTGCAAAGCATGGCTGGTTAGGCAATCAAAAAGTCGTAGGAGTACTGTGTGAATATTGTGTTTGTTGCATCTGAGGCTGCACCTCTGGCAAAAACGGGAGGCTTGGCAGATGTTGTAGGTGCGCTGCCACGCGCTTTGCAACAGTTGGGGCATGATGTCACCGTTATTCTTCCTTATTATCGCAGCATGATTCATAGTGCTGGTTTGCCTGTTTCGCCTTTGGGCATCAGTGTGGAAATGTGGATTGATGGGCAAACCCGTCATGCACCATTGCATCGCTGCGAGGTGGATGGTTTGCCCGTTGTGCTGGTGGAGCAAGATGATCTGTTTGACCGTGAAGGTTTGTATGGTCCTGCTGGCGATGCCTATGCTGACAACCTCTTGCGTTTCGTCTTTTTTGATCGTGTCGCCTTAGAAGCAGCGGCGCGCATCTATGAGCGTGTGGACATCATTCATTGCCATGATTGGCAAACAGGCTTGATTCCTCTCTTGCTTAAGATTCAATACCAACATCTACCACAAATCGCTGCTGCGCGCACCGTGTACACCATTCATAACTTGGCGTATCAGGGGGTGTTTGGTGCTGAGTGGGTGGCGCGTTTGGGGCTTCCTGAGTGGGATTTTCAGCCAGAAGGCTATGAGTTTCATGGTCAGGTTAACTGCATGAAAGCAGGAATCTTTGCTGCGGATGAAATCACCACGGTTAGCCCGCAATACGCTAAAGAAATTTTAACCCCTGAATATGGCTGCCAACTCGAAGGCTTTTTACACATACATCGAGAGAAACTGCAAGGTGTGGTCAATGGTTTAGACCTTGCGCTGCATGATCCCGCGCATGATGCGGCATTAAGTGTGCCTTACGGTCATGGTAAAATGGCAGGGAAAAAAGCCTGTAAACAGGCATTGCAAGCGCATTGCGATTTTGATGCGCGTGACGATGTGCCTGTATTAACGCTGATTTCGCGTTTGGCTGAGCAAAAGGGTATTGATCTTATCGTTGAGAATCTTGATGCTTGGGTGGCTAAAGGTTGGCAGATTGTTGTTTTGGGTTCAGGCGACCACTGGTTAGAAACGCGTTTGCATGCCGCCGCTGCTGCACATCCACAACAGGTGTTTTTCCATTGTGGCTTTAGTGATACTTTGGCACGGCAAATTTATGCAGGTGGTGATATTTTCCTCATGCCTTCACGTTTTGAGCCTTGCGGCTTAGGGCAGTTACTGGCTATGCGTTACGCTACTGTACCCGTAGTACGCCGTACTGGTGGTTTGGTGGATACAGTTGTGGATTATAACGATCATAAGGGTACAGCTTGCGGTGTTGCCTTTGATGATGCAACCGCCGTTGCTTTGAATGAGGCAGTAGCTCAAGCAGTTGAGTTGTACCGTAAACCACGTGTGTGGTCGCGTATTCGTGGTAATGCCGTGCGCCGTGATAGTTCATGGACGGCTTCAGCATGCAGTTATGCCGAGCTGTACCAGCGTTTAGCTTCATGAAGCCTGTTTTAGGGGTGGATGTTGGGGGTACGAATATCCGCATGGCATTGATTACCCCCGCTGGTGATATTGTAGCGCAGCAGCGTGAAAACCTGAATCTTGCTGCATGTGGTCATAGTGCCGAGCAAATCATTGAAACTTTGGTGCAATGCCTGCAACCTTTAGCCAGTCAAGCGGCATCCATCGGTATGGGCTTCCCTGGCTTTTTTCACGGTCAAACAGGTGTATTGGCAGCATCGCCTAATCTTCCTGCACTTAACGAAGTACCATTAGCTGAGATCTTAGCGCAGCGTTTAACTTGCGATGTGCAGGTACAAAACGATGCCTTGTGCGCTGCTTTGGGTGAGTTCCACTTCGGAGCGGCCAAAGCTTTGGACAGTGTGCTACACATCACCCTAGGTACGGGTGTTGGTGGCGGGCTCATTATGAATGGTCGTCCGCTCTATGGCGAAGGCGGTATGGCGTGTGAGTTTGGTCATTTGTGCATTGATACTACACGAGATGCGCATGTGTGCCCATGCGGTAAACAGGGCTGTGTCGAAGCCTATGCCTCCGCTACTGCCATCAGCCGTATGTATCAGCAAGCACGTGGTGAATCACTATCCGCCTTTGAAATCTACCAGCAAGCTTGTCAGGGTGCGCCCGATGCAGAAGCCGTGTTTAAGCAAGCAGGTCATGCTATTGGCAGGGCTATTGCAGAAGTTGTGAAGTTGCTGGATATGCGTCACATCACGATCAGTGGCGGTGTGACGGGAGCGTGGGTGTTGTTGCATCCTGCGATTATAGAAGCGGTGGAGCAGCACGTGATTCCGCCACAACGCGAGAAAACCAGTATTGTTATGTCCAATCTGGAAGACCAAGGCGGCATCCTAGGCGCAGCCAGCATGGCGATGGGTTTGGGGTGAATGTGTGCGTTTATCCGCTGAGCAGCGTCAATCGATAAAAGACACGGTTGCCAAAGTTTTAGGTGATAGCGCAAGCGTACTATTATTTGGCTCGCGCCTTGATGATGACAAACGTGGTGGTGATGTAGGTTTGTTGATCAAGTGCCAGTAAATACGGCTTTTACAGCAGCTATGTTAGCCGTGCGCTTAGAACGAATCTTAGATGGTCGCCAAGTAGATGTGATATTACGTACCCCTAACTCAGTGCGTCAAGTGATTGATGAAGAGGCAGAACGTGATGGGGTTATGCTATGAGTATGGAGCGGTTGGTTGATGACGATAATTCCTCTGATGCCCATCAAGGCATGGCTGCGTTGGATCAAAGCTTGAATAACATCAAAAAGCACTTGTCTAAGTGTGAAGGTGTTTTTTGCCGTATCGATTTGTTGATTGGTAGCAGAGTGAGTGGTAATGCATCTGTAGCGAGTGGTTGGGATATTGCTGTTGCTTGGCATATTATATGACGTGGATGCAACGTGTTGGACAAATTGAGAAGCTGCGACGTGACTTAGCTAAAGCTCTTGTGCATACATGGCGTGATTTGGAAGATTTTTATTGGTCGGATACTTATGAAGTTTGATATTTATCAAGCAGAAACAGCACGCATTGCTAGCTATAAATCCGTTGTACTTCATGCTGTGCTGCATTATCAGCGTGGAATGAAATCATTGGTTTACGTAACCGTATTGTGCATCATACTAGCTTTGGTATGAGAAGATAAGGGTTAATTAATTTTTTGATTTGTTTTTGTTGGATGTAGAAGTGTGAGAAATACATTAGCAGTTGCCACTAAAGTATTAAACCTTGACGCGTATGACAACGAGCTTGCTGCGAAATAGTATGCAGTTGTTACCTTGTAGGTTGGTGGTAAGCGAGGTTAGGGTCAATATTTCTGGTTGTAACGGATTCTGTTGGCAGTAATTTCAATGTTTTTAAGTCATTTGGCAGCATAAAAGAGTAGAATGTAAACATACCGTGCTTGATCGGTATATGTCAGAGTCGCCATGTTTATGAATACTTTTATTTATATCAATGGGTTATATAACCAACAGCTAACTTCTCATTAGTCACAGGTAGAATCAAGGTTAAAAGTCTAGGAACCCTTATATTTACACAATCCTGCTCTCGTACAAGACGTATTTATCTGCAACTAATGAGAAGTTACACCAACAGAATCCGTTATAAACAGAAATTATTTTTACTGTTTTTTGGAAGGTAGAGTAATATAATGACGGTTAGGCTCAATATTTTAGCCAATTATGGAGGAACGATAATCGCCTCCACTATCCCGATTCTTGCGTTGCCTTGGTATTTAGATTTTCTTGGTGCAGAGCAGTTTGGCTTGATCAGTTTTGTCATTATGTTGCAAGCGATACTGGGGCTTATTGATGCAGGTATGAGCCAGGCTATGATTAGAGGAATTAGTCAACGGCTTGGGTTGAAAGGCGTTGGAGAGCGCAAGGCAGCAAGTTTCCTTTTTAGTTTTGAGCGTATTTATTGGGGTTTTGCTTTGATTGCCTCATTGCTTACAGCATTGTTTGCTAAGTTTATTGCTGTTCACTGGTTAAATCTTGGTGATCTTCCTGTCTTATTAGGAGAACAAGCGGTGCTTGGTGCTGCTGTTTTATTTGCAGTACAATTTCCAGGTTCAATTTATCGTAGTATGTTGGTGAGCTCTCAGAAGCATACTTCACTGAATATTATCATATCGGTGTTTTGTATATTGCGTCATTTTGGAGCAGTGCTACTTATGATGAAGTGGCCATTCTTGTTTGTTTATTTAGCTTGGCATTGTGTGGTTGGTTTGCTAGAAACTTTGGTGCGTGGGTATTACGCATGGGGAAGTTTGTCTATAAAACGATGCGATGTCGTATGGTCTTTATCAGTGTTGAAGTCTGCTTGGTTCTTTGTGGCGGGGATGTCGGCAGCAACTTGGCTGGGGGCACTTACCGTACAGATGGATAAAATTATTCTTAGCAGAATGGTACCAATTGATCAATTTGGTTATTATGTTATCGCTGCAACTGTTGCTGCAGGCTCGTTGCAGATGATTTATCCGCTAGTGCAGGTAGTGTTGCCTCGAGCTATTCAATTAAATGAAGATATTGAGGCACTTAGAGCATTAAGCTTTAAGTTGCTTAAATCTATTGTGTTTATTGTTACGGTTGCAGGAGTTTCTTTTTTTCTTGGCGGTCACTGGGCTCTTAGTTTATGGCTTGGTAATATAAATGCCGTAGAATCTGTTTTTCCTCTGTTATCAATGTTGTTAGTTGGAACAGCATTGAATGCGATTTACAATGTGGGCTATATTTATTGGGTTGTATATGAAAATGTTAAGCGGATATTGATGGTTAATGCAATCTCATTGGTACTCTCTTTGTTGTTAATACCATTTTTAGTTTTGTGGCAAGGTGTGATTGGCGCGGCTTTTGGTTGGATAGTTATAAATTTGATTGGCTTTAGTTTGAGCCTAGAATGGCTAAGGCGAGGTAAAAGTGTTTAATCTCTTAAAAAAGATATATTGGTTGATGAGTGCTCAATTTGGTTTGGATGCGAGACGTTTTATTCAATCTTTATTAGGGATTCCACGTTATGTTAATGATTGGTTTTCTTTTCGTAAAAATTATTCTGGTAAGGTGACATTTTTTCCTTGTTTGCATGATTGGTGTGAGGAAGGTGGTACAGCCAGTGGTGAATACTTTTGGCAAGATCTTTATGTTGCCCAGCAGGTTTTTAGCACCAACCCTAACAGACATGTTGATATTGGATCTAGAGTCGATGGTTTTGCCGCGCATGTGGCAAGTTTTCGTGAAATTGAGATATTTGACATACGCCCTATAACGTCAAATGTTCCAGGTATGGTTTTTCGTCAGGCTGATTTAATGAATCCAATTGATGTGCCCGAGAGTTATTGTGATTCGTTATCCTGTTTGCACGCATTGGAGCATTTTGGGTTAGGACGCTATGGTGACCCTATTAATCCTGAAGGGCATATTATAGGTTTACATAATATGGTGAAAATTCTAAAACCTGGTGGAGTATTTTATTTATCCTCACCAATAGGTCTAGAACGAGTAGAGTTTAATGGCCAGCGTGTTTTTGATCCACAAAAGCTTGTTCAATTAGCTGCGGAACAAGGGCTGCTCTTGAAGAGCTTTTCTTCAGTGCAACTTGGTGGAGTATTGCAAGAGGCTAATGATATTGCGCTTGAAATAGCAAGGTTGGGGAAAAATCGTTACGCTCTTGGTGTTTTTACTTTTATTAAGCAGTGAGGTTGAGTTTTTGAAAGCAGTTATACGCAGAATGATTGGAGTTAATCATAATGAGGAGAGTCGAAATCAGTGGCTAGCAGAAACATTAGCTGCATTGCCTGCTGGTTTGAGATTACTTGATGCTGGGGCAGGTCAGTTGCGTAATAAGCCACTATGCTCGCATTTGCAATATATATCTCAAGACTTTTGTCAGTATGAGGGAATAGGCGATGAGCAGGGGTTGCAAACAGGTGTATGGGACACCAGTAATATTGATATTGTTTGTGATATTGTAAATATTCCTGAACCAGAAGCTTCTTTTGATGTTATTTTGTGCAGTGAGGTATTTGAGCATTTGCCAGATGCATTGGCTGCACTTGATGAGTTTTGCCGATTGTTGAAACCTGGAGGGAGGTTAATTATTACAGCTCCATTTGCTTCGTTTGTGCATTTTGCTCCTTATCATTACGCATCGGGGTTTAGTCGCTATTGGTATGAGTACCACCTTCCTCTTCGAAATTTTGAGATTCAAAAACTAATTCCTAATGGTGATTGGTTTTCTATCGCTAAGCAAGAAACTTTAAGGTTGCCATCTATGGCGCGGCAATATGGTGACTGGTGTTGGCCTTTAGCTTATCTGATATCAGGATTTAGTGTCCTTTATTTTTTGTTGCGAGGGCGGGGGCGGCAAGCAGATGATTTAGCTTGTTTTGGTTGGCACTGCATTGCTGTGAAGAATTAAGAAGAGGAGTATCTTTTGCATAGTTTTCTTAAACGCTTTTTATCAGCAAAATTAAGGTCTCGAATGAGGTCACGTCAGCCAGCTGTTTTTTTTCGAAAGTCTTCTTATTCTCAATGTGGAGAAGACTTGATCATAGCTTTTGTTTTAGAGCTTATACATGGCAAGCGTCCTATGCGTTATCTAGATATAGGTGCTAATCACCCTTTTCATTTATCAAATACAGCATTTCTATATCAATTGGGTGGTGAAGGTGTTCTCGTTGAGCCAGACCCTTATTATGCGAAGCTTTTGCGAAGTAAGCGCCCAAGAGACTCAGTTGTGGAATGTGGTGTGCATTTTACTGGTGAAAGTATCGCTGATTTTTATGTTATGGATCCTCCAACACTCAATACTTTTTCTCATCAAGAGATGACACGTTATGTCGAAATGGGGCATCAACTAAACGAAACTATACAGGTTAAACTTCAGGGAGTGAATGAGCTTCTTCAACAAGCTGGGGTCATTGATTTTATGAATATTGATGTTGAAGGGCTTGATCAAGCTATTTTAGAGGCACTTGATTGGGATCGGTTTAGACCAACTTGTGTTTGTGTAGAGACTATCAGTTATGAAACAGAAGAAGAGCCTGAAAAATTCAATGCGATTATTGAACTTATGAAAGATAAGGGTTATTTCCCATATGCGGATACTTTTATAAATACTATATTTATTGATCGACGACAGTGGTTGAATCGTTGGAATAAAGTGTGATTGTTTCTCAGATTATCGGTGGGCTCGGAAATCAAATGTTTCAATACGCTACAGGGCGAGCTCTGTCGCATCGTTTACACGATACATTTTTTCTGGATCTTGATGGTTTTTCTGGTTACCAACTGCATCAAGGGTTTGAACTATCTAATGTGTTTCAATGCGAAGTGAACGTTGCTACGCGCAGTCAGATGCAAGCTCTACTTGGTTGGCGAAGTTTTTCGAGTGTGAGACGATTGTTGATGAAGAGGTCATTGAAGTGGGCGAGAGGTCATCGTGTTATGATTGAACCGCATTTTCATTACTGGTCTAGATTCGCCGAGATTAATGAGGGTTGTTACCTTTCTGGATATTGGCAATCAGAAAGATATTTCAAACCCATTGAAAATATTATTCGGCAAGACTTTAAGTTTAATCATCTTTTGAAGGGAGTGAACCTCGATTTAGCGCAACAGATGACAGAAGTTAATTCGGTGAGTTTGCATGTTCGTCGGGGAGATTATGCTTCAGATGCTAATACGAACCATACTCATGGACTCTGCCCTCTCGACTATTATAGGGATGCGATTTTATATATAGCACAGAATACTGTCGCTCCATCGTTCTTTATTTTTTCTGACGATATTGAATGGTGTAGAGAACATTTGAAACTGAGCTTTCCCGCTACTTATATCGACCATAACAAGGGAAGTAATAGCTATTGTGATATGCAATTAATGAGTCTTTGTCATCATCACATTATTGCCAATAGTTCGTTTAGTTGGTGGGGAGCATGGCTGAACACTCGCTTGGATAAAATTGTCATAGCACCAAAACAGTGGTTTGCGAATGGCAATCGGACGGATGATTTGATTCCAGCAGAATGGCTTGTTATGTGAAGGCTTGGATGTAATGGATAAAAAAGAACCTGCTTTGAAAGCCCTTGTGATTGGTGGCGGCGGTTTTATAGGCGTTCACTTAGTAACTCGGCTTGTTATTTCAGGTAGGCAAGTAACTGTGCTAGATAGATCGGCCTTGTTAGATCGGTTTTTACATGAGCAAATAACTTATGTAGTTGGCGATTTTTCCGATAAAAAAATAGTTGATGAATTGGTGGCAGAGCATGATGAAGTCATACATCTGGCTTATGCAACAGTACCGAATACATCTTTTGATGACCCATTGGCTGATCTTGTGCAGAACCTGCGGCCAGCAGTGCAATTGTTTGAGATCGTGGCAAAGCATGGTGCAAGGTTGATGCTCGTTTCTTCAGGTGGAACTGTATATGGCGAAGCGCAGGATGACTTTATCAGCGAAGATCATCCTACGCATCCTATCTCACCTTATGGTGTGACTAAATTAACGTTGGAAAAATATGCTTACCTTTATGCTGTAACGCGAGGTCTTAATGTTGTTTGTGTGCGACCTGCTAACCCTTATGGTGAAGGGCAGCGACCATTTTCAGGTCAAGGTTTTATTGCTACAGCGATGGCTATGGCTCTGCAACACAAGGCGATCAGTATATTTGGCTCACAGGGAACTGTGCGAGATTATATTTATATTGATGATTTGATTGAAGGTTTGTTGTTTGTATTGAATGGTGGTGAATGCAGTACGGTTTATAATATAGGATCATCCATTGGACGCAGTAATTTGGATGTTATCCAAGCCATGAGACCTTTGCTTGCAGATATTGGTATTGATGTTCAGGTGAATATTGCGCCAGCTCGCTCTTTTGATGTGCAAAGAAACGTATTGGATTGTACGCGCCTACGACAGCTAGGTTGGTCTCCCAGAACTGCATTTGATGATGGTCTGCAACGCACCTTAACATGGTTGCAGGAGTATCTGCGATGAATCAACCAAAAATCAGTGTTGTGATGTCTATTTACAATAGTGCAAAGTATTTAAAACTGGCTATAGACAGCGTCCTTAATCAGACATTTACAGATTTTGAACTTATTATTATTGATGATGGCTCAATTGATGATGGTGCTGATATTGTAAAAACATACAGTGATTCACGCATTCGTTATATGTATCAATCAAACCAAGGTTTGGCAGCAGCATTAAATGCCGCAATTGCATCGGCGAGAGCAGATTTGATTGCACGTATGGATCCTGATGATATTTGTTTCCCTGACCGATTAGAAAAAGAATATGCGTATTTGTGTGCCCATTCTAATGTTGTGATAGTTGGTAGTGCAGCAATGTGCATAGATGCTGAAGGTCATACCTTGGGGCTTATTCATAAGCCTTCTTATGAAAAGGAAAATTCTCCTCTTCCTGAAACACCTTGTATTCATCCCAGTGTCTTATTTAGATTGTCGACATTTCAACAAGCAGGGGGATATATGACTGATATGCGCTATGGCGGTGAAGATGCTGTCTTGTTTAATAGCATGTTGAATTTTGGTGCTGTTGCTAATCTTACTGAACCTTTAATGTATTATCGGTTACATCCTTCATCTATGAGTCAAAAATCACGACGTTTTAATCGTTTACTGCGTCAACAAATACGTAAAGAAGTGATGAAATTAAGCGTTAGTGAAAAGGAAAAAGAAGATTTGAAAAAAGAATATCAACTATCTGGTTCAGGTTCTTTTGGCTATAATTTATATGTTGGGAAACTGTTGATTAAAAATAATGATGTGAAAGCTTGGCGTTATTTTTTTTCGGCTATTCAAGAAAACCCATTGTCTATGTATGCATGGCTTTGTTTGTTGCTAAGTTGTTTTTCTGCAGTACGGATAAAAAAATAATGGGAATATAGGTTTTAATACAAACTTGGTTGCGCTTTTTATCAAAGGCAGAGTGAATGAAAGTTCTTCATGTTAATATGAATTTGGATGCGGTTCATGGTGGCGGTACAGTGGAGCGAGTATGGCAATTGCATCGCTGTATGAAACAGATGCCTGACGTACAATCGCGCATTCTTTGCTTGCATAGCCCCGATGGTCATGGTCAAAAAGATGCCGACGTGATTGAAATTCCATGTTTGAATCGGCGTTGGTATTTACCTGCACCTTATTTGTTGTTGATGTACAGGCAAGCGCGATGGGCTGATGTTATTCATTTAATGAATCATTGGACGGTGATCAATGCTTTGATGTATATCATGGCGTGTTTGACACATACCCCCTATGTTGTTTGCCCTGCTGGTGCATTAACCCTTTTCGGGCGTTCTGGAGCTCAGAAGCGTCTCTACCGTACGCTGATTGGTCGGAACATCTTGCGACAATCATCTGCGGCTATTGTTATTGCTGAGCATGAACGAGGTTTATTGTATAATGAGGGCGTATCCGAAACAAAGATCGAACACATTCCTAATGGCGTGAATGCCGATGACTTTCGTTGCCAGGATGTGAGGCAATTTCGTCATCAGGCAAACTTGGGTGATCGGGACTATATACTTTTTGTTGGTCGCTTGAATCCTATTAAGGGTGCAGACTTGCTGTTGCAGGCATTTGCATCGCTTGCTCAAGATTTCCCTATGGTTGATTTGGTTCTGGCAGGCCCTGATGGTGGTCAACGCATGGAGCTTGAACAACAAGCTTTAGCAGCGGGGCTTCAGTCACGCATTCACTTTCCTGGTGTTGTGAGGGGCGGTGAGAAGTCTGCTGCTTATCATCATGCACTTGTTACGGTTATTCCTTCGCGTAAGGAAGCGATGTCGATTGTTGCTTTGGAGGCTGCTATTTGTGCATCGCCAGTAGTTTTGACGGATCAATGTGGTTTTGACCATATGGAAGAGGCTGGTGCTGCTTTGTTAGCAGAAGCCAATAGTGAATCGTTGGCACGTCGTTTGCGTGAAGTGTTGCGTTATGATTGCTCTGCAAGAAACACCATGGGGCAACGTGGGCAAGCTTTTGCTCGCGACCATTACACTTGGCAATGGGCTGCTAAACGGCATATAAAGATGTTTGAAACATGCATATCCTCATCGTAACACATTATTTCTATCCCGAGCAATTCCGTATCAATGATCTTGCCTTGGAGTTAAAAGCGCGTGGGCATCAGGTGACTGTGCTGACTGGGCTGCCGAATTACCCCAAGGGCGAATGGATGAATGGTTACGGTTATGGTTCGATTGGGGATGAGGATTGGCAAGGTGTACGAATCGTCCGTGTACCTACGCTGCGCCGAGCTGCGGGTAAGGGATGGCAATTGGCATTGAATTACGCCAGCTTTGTGTTTAGTGCCTGTGTTTTAGCTCCGTTTTGGTGTCGTGATGACTATGATGTGATTTTTACTTACGAGCCTTCGCCGTTTACGGTGGGAATTCCAGCCGCCATGCTGCGTTATTTGCGGCGCGCACCGATGATTTTTTGGGTGCAAGATTTGTGGCCAGAAAGTCTTGCTGCGGCTGGGGCGGTACGTTCACCGCGTGTACTTCGCTGGGTTGGGCATGTGGTACGTTGGATTTATCAGCGTTGTGATTTGGTGTTGGTGCAATCACGGGCGTTTATTGAACCAGCGGTAGCAGCAGGAGCGCGGCGAGAGGATGTGCGCTACTTCCCTAATTGGGCAGAGTCTAGCTTCCTTCCTGTGGCAGCCCCGAAGAAAAGACAAGTGCCAGCAGGATTTGTGGTGATGTTTGCTGGTAATATGGGGGAGGCGCAATCGTTGCTAACCATTGTTGCAGCAGCAGCGCGTTTGCGTCATGTGGCAGATATTCAGTGGGTGATGATTGGTGATGGACGGCGTATGGCATGGATGCAAGAAGCGGTGCAAGACCAAGGCTTGCAAACATGTGTGCATTTTCTTGGTCGCCATCCGACAAGCAGTATGCCTAGCTTTTTTGCGCAAGCGGATGCGTTGTTGGTAACTTTAAAAGCTGACCCTGTTTTTGCTCAAACGATTCCTAGTAAGGTTCAGTCTTATCTTGCTTGTGGTAAGCCTATATTAGCAGCCTTAAACGGCGAAGGTGCAACAGTGGTTAAGCAGAGTGGTGGTGGCATCGCTGTGGCAGCCGAAGATGATGCTGCGTTAGCAGATGCGGTATTGCAATTGTACAATATGCCTTCTGAACAACGCACAACGATGGCGTTATCAGCGCGTCGATATTTTGAAGAGACGTTTCAACAGGAACAGTTGATTGATCAGTTGTTGCAATGGATGCAAAACGTGCATAGGGGATAACATGCGTATATTGATACTGGGTGGCGATGGCATGCTAGGGCATCAGTTATTGCGCTCTTGGCAGAAACAACACGATGTCTTTGTTTCTCTGCGTCGCGGTTTACTTGATTATGCCGCTTATGGTTTATTCCATGATAAAAATAGTATCGATCATGTAGATGTGCTGGATGTGGATGCTGTGCGCAAGGCTATTGATCTTGTGCGCCCTGATGCACTTATTAATGCGGTTGGGATTATTAAACAGCGTGATGCCGCCCATCAAGCGGAGCCTAGTATTGCAGTGAATGCTTTATTGCCGCATCAATTATATCGTTTATGTATTGAACGAGGGATACGTTTGGTTCATTTGAGCACGGATTGCGTTTTTAGTGGTAAGCAAGGGTATTACACAGAAGCGGATCTTGAAGATGCTCGTGACTTATATGGTCGTAGTAAATTATTGGGGGAGGTCGATGCGCCAGGAGCGATTACGCTGCGTACCTCAATTATTGGCCTAGAATTGGCGCGTAAGCAAAGTTTGATTGAATGGTTTTTGGCACAGCGTGGTGTGGTTCGGGGCTTTACCAAGGCTATTTATTCGGGTTTTACAACGCAGGAAATGGCGCGTGTTATTGATGTTGTATTGCGTGAACATAGCGACCTTTCGGGCGTCTATCACGTGGCGAGTGCACCGATCAACAAATATGAGTTGTTGCACATGTTAGCAAGGTTATTGCATCGTGATGATATTGAGATCACCGCTGATGACAGCTTTGTTTGTGATCGCAGTTTGGATGGTTCTCGTTTTTGCCAGCGTACTGGTTACTATCCGCCATCATGGTTAGCAATGTTAAGCGAGTTAGCACAACAGTTTCAACAGGGAAAAGATAATGATACTTCAAGATAAATGCGTGTTGGTGACAGGCGGAACAGGTTCGATGGGCAAAGTGCTGGTGCGCCGTTTGTTAGCAGGTGAACTTGGTACACCACGTAAAGTCGTAGTTTTATCCCGTGATGAGGGTAAGCAGCATGATATGCGTATGGCTTATTTGAATCGTACGGTGACTACGGATGAAGTGATTTTTAATAATTTCCGTCAAGCATTGGAATTTCGTATTGGTGATGTGCGCGACTTCCATGATGTGTGTTCAGCGATTCGGGGAATGGACGTGGTCATTAATGCTGCCGC
>Ga0209629_10000822_pt1 | contig 18167 bp, 16 predicted proteins | sample TergutCu122P5_FD_187286 | JGI IMG/M metagenome (GOLD analysis project Ga0209629, IMG submission 187286) | Cubitermes ugandensis P5 segment gut microbial communities from Kakamega Forest, Kenya - Cu122 P5 (SPAdes) (version 2) | ecosystem: Host-associated > Arthropoda: Insects > Digestive system...
CTGGCGGCACGGCCGCGGCGGTCAGCTGCAGCACAGTGGGCAGCGGTTACGTCACGGACTCCACCGGCGCGTCCAGTTCGTCTCAGTGTCATGCGGATCTCTGCGCTCCGTATGGATGTTCTACCGTTACAGATGATTGGTCTACGGGCACCATACTTACTAATACTTCCTCGGTCATGGGTACTCAGGTTACATGGGGCGGACAAACGGTCTATTTTGACTACTGGACGGAGTATGATTTTAACAGCGTCCGGTCAGCTTATTATGCACAGGGCATGTGCAGCACTTTGTCCACTCCCGTATGGCCTAATGTTATTACAGGAACCCCAACATTCAGCGCGACGGGTGCCTATTGCTGGTGCCGGATGAAACGTAAATCCGACAATAAAAACGGACCTTGGGGACAGAATCATCCATATTACACATACTCTTCACAAAACAGCTCTGCAACATACATTGACTGCCTTAAGTATTGCGCAAGCGATTGTCAGGCTATTATTGCTTATGGTGACCCCACCGGCTCCGTTTTTCCATCTGCCTGGTTTACCGGAATCTGACGCGGTTGGCATAGCTTTTATGCGGGCGAAAACCTGATGGCGCACGAGGTTGCGTGCGACCAAAGGTTTCGGAGCACTCCATTTTAATCGCAACCGCGATTTTCTCTTTTCTTGCTTTTCACAAAAATTAATGTTAACCTTTCGTCGCCGGACGGGTGGCGGAGCGGTTGAACGTAGCTGACTCGAAATCAGCCATACTCGCAAGGGTATCGGGGGTTCGAATCCCCCCCCGTCCGCCATCATTCTGGCATACCTTGGATATGCCCTGAAAGCCCCGCAGAACTGCGGGATTTTTCATGCATTGACTCTGGTATGGGGGAAAATCGGGCGATTTTGGACGCAAATATATAGCTTTTGTTAGGAATGTTATCCGTGATTGGATAAAAAAACAACCCTAAATTAAAACCGCCAACGGGAATTGGCGGTCGGGGAGTTTAGAAATCAGTCTATGACGATTCCGTGGTTTTCCGGTTGCCCGTATTTTATAACCAACGGCTCCCCGACCATAAGGCCAGAGAGATAACGGTGCGAACGCACTTTTATCAAATCGGATAACGATGCAACCCGCACCGCATAGACTAGGCTTCTAATAGCCCCGACCCCACATCCCTGTGGAATCATCCAAACTGTACCTCTAAGCCGCCCGAAAATCAAGTCGTTTATCCGGAATATCAGAAAAGTATGGAATTTCTAGGAATAAGCGGCTATTATGCACTTAATCGATAAAAAGGAGCAAAAATGTTTAATAAAGTTAATAAAAAAGTTGCGAAAAGTAGCCGTGGCATTGCAATAGCTGAAAACAAAGGGCCTGTAACCCAAAATAATTCTTCTAACAGCGATGGATTATCAGCAAATGTTATAATGTGGGCCATAGGTACAACAATTGTAGTCGTTGGCATTTATCTCGCATGGATTAAATAATATGTTTAACAGAATTAAAAAAATATTTGCTCGCACTCGAGATGGTATAGCTGTGGTTAATAATCATGGCACTATAACACAAATAAATAAGCGAGTTTATTCTTTAGTAACAATAACATCAAAAGACGATGCTTCTGTATTCATGTCTACGGATGCCGAACTATGGGATGAGTGGGAATCTAAAGATTCTCGAAATACTGAATTTAAAACTGATGAATCTCTAACCAAACTTGTCGATTCCATAAAAGATCGTATTTCTTCCGGAGGAACTATCCGTATCAGTGGACTGGCAGGAATAGGAAAAACAAGAACAGTATTAGAAGCCTGTCGCTTATTATCAAATGAAGAAAAACAGCGAATCATTTACATTCCTCGCTACAATGGGCAAATTTTATCTTTATTAAAGATGTTAAAAAAAGACCAGAGTCAAATCGTGATTATTGATGATTGCGAACAAATACATTTAGAACGCATCGAAAGAGAAATTGCTGACAAGGGCATAACATTAGTCACAATAGACTATGACTCATATGGCTATGGTTCGGATGAATTACGATTTGAAAAAATGTCCAATGAAGTTATAGCCGCAATAACTAAACAAAAGACCCCGGTATTAGACCAACATGAAATATCCGCAATCGTGGAAGCATCAGATGGGTTCCCCAGATTTGCTATATACATTGCGGAAATAATTGCAAAAGGCGATAGCCAAAAAATAACGCAATTCAAGCCATCTGATATATATAAGTTATTGCTTGCGGGCAGAAGCGGATATAAGCAGGACCAGGTTGATATTCTAAAGATTTTATCTTTGTTTACAAAAATAGGGTATGACCCTAATTCAGAAGGCTCCATTTATGGATATGCTGACGGCCAGTATTTGGCAGCCCCAAATGAAATGGATAAAATTATTGATGTATTTGGATTAAATAAAGACGATGTTTTTGCAGTGTATAACGAATTTAAGCCTAGAAGCATTATACAGCGTAGAGGGCAATCAATTTCTGTTCAGCCATTCCCATTGTCGATTCATTTAGCACAAGAATGGTATAAAGGAACTCATCCAGATACAGTTACTGAAAATTATAACAATTTAACTCCAGCCTTACAGAAACGGTTTGTGGGTAAAATAAAATATTTAGATAATCCTTTAGATTTTGCTAAACGTTTCATAGGAGACCCAGAATCCCCTTTTTCGAATGCCGAACTGCTCAACTCGCCAAGTAACGAGTTGTTCGGCGAACTTGCAGAAATGGCACCTGACTTGGCTATGAATTCATTGGAATATGCATTCGAAGGATGGACTTCCGAAGATTTTAAAGACAAATTGACGTCTAATCGCAGAAAGATTGTCTGGACATTGGAAAAAATAATGTTCAACAAGGATTTATATGAACGAGCTGCGGCTTTCTTATTCAGATTAGCCAGTGGAGAAAACGAAACCTGGGGAAATAATGCGACTGGTATTTTAGTTCAAACAATGCAGATATTTTTGTCGCCAACAGAAGCCTCATTAGAACAAAGAATAAACTTATTACACTCATTAAAGCCTGTGACCGCACATGATACTGCTATAATTTTGAAGATGATTGATAAAGGGTTGGATAATGATGGCCATTACAGTTGTACGGCAGGTGCTGAACGTCAGGGCGCACGGACTTTAAAATATTATCAACCGAAGAATTGGCTGGAAGCTAAAGAATATTTTAGTCAGCTTGCCGATATTCTAGTCAAGATGAGCCAGTCTGATAATAAAGACCTTCGAAAAGATGTATTAAAAATTATAAACAGCAATATAAATCCAATAATGATCGATGCTCTTTTTGACAGTTATGAACCGATGTTTTCAATATTGTTGTCTGAATTTCAAGATATGGTGCCAACGTTTTTATCAAACTCACGATCCTATACAGGAGAGGGGTTCGGAAAATTAGTAAAATATAGAGAATCTCTTGTGTCAAAGAGTGATGATGATTTAGATTCCCAATTTAATTTATATATAGTTCCATATGAATATGATGTTGCTCACCTTATGTCGGCCGATGAGGATATTAAATTCGATAAGATGCGCTCATTGGTAAAACAAAAAGCAGAAGAAATTGCTGATGGATACTTGGCAAATCCTGACAGGTTATATACGTCATTAGAAATGTTTATAAATAGAGATTATGGAAACATGTTTGATTTCGCTGCACGAATTGGGTCGAAAATAGATGATTATCAAACATTTGTGAACACTTTGTTAGATATGCATCGGACCAGAGGGTATGAAAATCTTACGTTGCTAGCCAATGCTATGCTCGAAATGTGGAAACGGGACCCCACCTACATAGACTCTGTATTACACGAATTATTACATGATGATTTCTGGTTGTCTAAGAATGAAATTATTAAGTTTGTCGGTTCGGTCCATAATGGATTTTTGGAATCTGACTTGGATATAATACTAAACCTTGTAGCTGCCAGAAAAATAAATGCATGGCAATTAAAGGTCAGCGGGCTGAGCATTCGATTAAAAGACTCTGTTTCACCAAACAAAATTGTTGGATTTTTAAATGCATTGTACGATATCTTAGGTTCTAAATCGTGTGATTTTATAATGGAAACAATGTCATATTACAGATTCAAAGACAAAGAACTTCCAAAAGAGTTTGAGCCATTGGCCATCAATTTATTGAAAGAGCCAGAAAATATAGTGGATCTGTTTAAAGATGCTATGAGCGGACATCATGTCAGTGAAGTACTCCATAAAATTAGCATTTCAGATAAAGATGCCATATCTATTTTTGAAGCTTTCAAGGTTGCTACGAACGGGGACGAACATTATCGTTTGGATAATCATGGTTATGTTGGCTCGATTATAAATTATTTAATTGAAAGGCATCCGAACACAGTGCTTCCACATATTTTAAATGCAATGTGCAAAGAAAAAAGTCGATGGTCAGCTAGATGGCTTCGACTGTTAGGAGGCATGGGCAATGGTCGGATGAACTCTTCCTCAAGCCTCTTCTCGCCTGGTTTGGATAGTCTAGTCATAGAATATTTAGATTCCACAAAAAAGACCGCTAGATTCAACACCAGGAATAATATTATAGAACTTGTAAATCTATTACGTCATGATGACGGAAAAATAGAGTGGAGCCCCCTTATCAAACATTTGATAGATACCGCCGAAACAAAAGATGAGTTAGAAAGAATAAGTGGAAATATCAGCAATTATTCGTGGTCTGGTAATACCTCAAATTATTACAAGCAGTATGTGCCACTATTTAAAGAGATGACCACTTCACCCAAATCATTATTACGGTCTTGGGCAAAAGAAACATTGGATTGGTTAAATAAACGCATAAAGCATGAAAATGACCGAGAAGAAGAACTAGGATATTGAATAACCTTAAATAGGCTATCTTATTTAAGATAGCCTATTTATTATTAGTTCTTTTTCTGACCTTTATAGCTATATGCTGTGCCGTATTTTTTCGCATCTATTTTATGCGCAACATCATGCGCTTTTTGGGTGGGAAAAACGTGTAAATTGCCGGGTGCATTATTCTGCTTATTACGATCCATATGATGTACGACTTCGCCCTGTCTTAATGGACGACCTAGCTTTATCTCTGCCATACGGCGATGGACAAGGGTTCCAGAATCTTTATATGTTCGATAACCATTGTCGTTTGTATATGTTTTCGTAGCGGATCGGGCGTATGATCTGAATTTATTTCTCATTATCGCCTCCTTTTGCATCATTTGCTCCGGCAGGAATCAAGTCCATAAAACTACCATCACATTCCGGCCAATATTTGCAAACTTCAATTGCCTCATCGTCCGTATCGCCTTTCTGTTTTATGAGCTTAGTCTCGCTTGATAAAAACCGTTCGCCACAGTGTATGCATTCAAGCATAACGTCCGGTTGCCCATCCGTAGGCGTGGGTGCATTTTTCACTTCTTTATATTCCTCTTCTTCGTCAGTATTTTCCTGCCCATCATATATACATTTTTCAGGTCCTTCGCCTTCGCCGTTTATGTAATATTTTGCGAGCATTAAACGCATTTCATCATCAAAAGTTGTGCCATTCGCATCCTCTGATTCTGCTGTAAAAAATTCATAATCATCGATTTTTGATGGGTCATAATTATCAACGGTAAAGCAGCCGAGTTTTACCTTTGCGATTTCCAATTGCGTGGGCGTTGCTTTTATAAGCTCGTCCCAACATTTAAAGTCTAACAATGTGGCAATAAGGTGCTGTGCTTTCATCAGAGAAAATTCAAAGCCCTCGTCATCATCTCTGATGTCGTAATCAACGAAAATTCCCGTGATGTCATAATATTTAGAATCGTATTCATGGATATCGCCATCCGTGGAAAGATGACGTGTTTTATAATCCCGATAGAGATTCTTGGCTTGTTTTTTAAAGTATTCAATTTGATTGTTCATAATATAATCCTTTCCTGCAACGCAGGGTTTGCCTAAGTCCATTATCTAATTATTTTTGCATCCGTAATCTGTGTTTTAGATAATAAGCTTAGTAAGGTTTATATTATCTTTGGGTGTTGGCTGAATGAAAATTCTTCACACGGATGAGCTAGCTCTGCCAACGAGCATACTTATATTATAGTTGAAGATTTGTAAAAATCAAGTAAACGTCCAAAATTTTCCTGTGAATTCTCGGGTAATAATGATACATTGAAACAATGGTGATTTAAATGCGTAGAATATACATAACAAGAAAAGAACTTTATGACCAGGTTTGGGCAAAGCCGATGATTAAACTGGCCAAGCAGTACTACATGTCCGATGTTGCATTACGGAAGATTTGCAAAAAGAACGATATTTCATTGCCACCAACCGGACATTGGGCCAGAAAACAACATGGTTATAATAGCCCTAAAATCAAGTTATCCGGCGATCCTCAGCGAAAAATAGACATACTTATCCGCGATACTGCTGTTGAAATCCAAGCCAAAGTCAAAAAGGATACAAAAGTTCAAGAATTTACTGATATTGTTGTGCCTGAAGAAGTCGGCACATTTCATCCATTGACTCGTCAAATAAAGCAGAAAATGAAAGAAAAATTCGCATATCACGACGGAGCTTATCATTTTAGGCGGATGCGCATATCCAAAGAAAATTGGGAGCGCGGCGTACGAATATATGATACTGCATTAAGAGCCATTGAAAAGAATTTTGGTAAACTGGAAAGCGATGACCAAGGCGTTTTCATCAATCTAAAAAACGAAAAAATGCATATTTATCTGCATGAAAAAATTGACGCCAAAAACGTCACGCCGCCTTTGACCGAAAAACAAAAAGAAGAAATCAAAAAGAATCCCTGGCGGGAATCTTACATTAATCCAGTTCAATGGGAGTATATCCCAACTAATAAAATGACACTTTCTATCGAAGGCGGCGGAACTTGGGGCATACTGTCTCGCAGGAATTTCAAGGACGGTACAAGCAACAGATTGGAAGACCAAATTAGTGATTTTTTAAGCGCGATAAAAAATTTGGCAGATATTGGCGAACAAGCCCAAATAAAGCGAAAGCATGAGGGAGCAAGGCGTGAAAGCGCCAGGAAAGAATGGCAACAAAAAGAATTAGAGGCCCAGCTGGCGAAAGAAAAGCTGTCCAAACTGGAAGCTCAATTAAAAGATTGGAAGCATGCGGAAGATATTCGAACTTTTGTAAACGCATGCATTAAACGCGCTAAGGCGAATCCTGAATCCATATCGTCGTTCAAAGAGTTCAACGAATGGGTAAAAATGGCTAGGGAATATGCCGACACATTTGACCCTTTATGCGGGATTTCGGGAATCTCTCCAAGTCATAGGTGCTGAATTTATAGACAAATAGCTTATAAAAGCTTGATTTTCCAAAAATCTGGGCTATACTCGCCGTAATGTGAGAGAGAAGTCTTACAAAAAGGACTTAAAATGCGGCAAAGCCAATTATTTTATAAGACCTCCAAAGAATTCAACGGCCAAGAACTCTCTAAAAATGCGCAGCTTTTAACTCGTGCTGGATATATCAACAAATTGTCAGGTGGAATTTATAATTATATGCCGCTTGGTCTTCGCACTTTGAATAAGATTGAAAATCTTATCCGCGACTATATGCACAGCGTTGACAGCCAAGAAGTAATGATGCCTGTTCTACAGCCGCGCGAGATTTGGGATAAAACGAAACGTTGGGAAGCTATTGACGTAATGTATAAAATCCGTGGACATAGCGACAAGGATTATGCGCTAAGTCCCACCAATGAAGAAGTTGCAACCCCATTTGTTGCAAGTTTCATAACTTCATATAAAGATTTACCGAAGTCAATATTCCAAATTCAGAACAAATTCAGAGATGAGCCACGTGCAAAATCCGGACTGTTCCGTTGCAAAGAATTTAGAATGAAAGATATGTATTCATTCCACACTTCGCAAGGGGACTTGGATGCGTATTATGATAAGGCAACAAAGGCGTACTTGGATTTCTATGCGGATTGTGGACTGGCGGAAGATACTTATCTGACCTATGCAAGTGGTGGCGCATTTTCAAAATATTCACACGAATTCCAAACAATAACGGATTCCGGCGAAGATACAATTTACATTGTGCCGGGCACTAAAATTGCCATCAATAAAGAAATAATTGAAGATAAATTGGCACTGATGGAAATTATCCCAAACTATACAGATGGGATAGAGAAAACATTTGAAGTAAAGCGTGCAGTAGAAGTTGGTAACATCTTCAAGCTTGGCACACGATTTACGGATGCTTTTGGTGCGACCTATACGGACAAAGATGGCGCAAGCAAGCCTATCATTATGGGTTGTTATGGTATCGGGCCAAGCCGTGTCTTGGGAACAGTTGCAGAAGTCCTGAGTGATGATAAAGGTTTGATATGGCCAGAAAAGATTGCGCCTTTTGAATGGCATTTGATATCTCTGGCAAATAAAGAGCCCGAAATACAACAGGTTGAGCAAGTTTATACCCAATTGACGGCGGCTGGCTTTGATATCTTGTATTATGACCGTCCAGACGTTCGTGGCGGAATGAAATTTGCAGAAAGTGATTTGATTGGCATTCCTAATAAAATCATTGCTGGTAAAACCTTATCGGAAACTGGTAAATTGGAAGTCAAAAATCGCAGAACCGGCGAAGTACAGCAAATGAATGTTAATGAGCTTATTCAATGGAGGTTACTTCCGCGAGGCAAAGGACAAAAAGGATAATAAATGTATAAAGAGTCTGTAATAAAGTATTTTGCCGATAAGGCAGCAGAGTATGATTTGGTGGAACACCAAAGCTATTGGCGGCTTTCCGACGCTCTTTTGTGGGACTCTATACAGACCTATGTTATCCCAAAGCTATCAAAGGATTTTAACTTCTGCGATGCTGGTGGCGGCACTGGACGATGGTCATTGAAACTGCTTGAAAACTATGCCGATTGCTCGGGAACGACCATTGATTTTTCGCCAGAAATGCTCGCTGTGGCTGAACAGAAAGCAGACAAAGATAATTTGCGTTCTCGCTGGAAATTTATACAGCAAGATTTACAGAATCTTTCCGGCGTTACAGATAAATATGATTTGATTATCAGCTTTCATAACGTCATAGGCTTTGTAGAAGATACCGATAAAATGTTTGCAGAGCTGAAAAATATTTTGAAAAAAGACGGCATATTCTGTTGTCTTGTCCCGAATATGTATCATGCCGCGTTCTTTAACACAAAGTTGGGTAACATTGAAGAGGCAAATAAATGCTTGTCTGGTCGCGGCAGATTTACCAGCCAGATGCCCTATATAAATATGTTTTCGCCAAACACTATAAAAGAAATGTTTGAAAAGCACGGGATGGAAGTTGTCTTATGTTCTGGATTCCCAAATATGCTTTATCCAGGGTACCAAGAAACCCAATTGCACGGACAAACAAAAGGTCTATCCGATATGCTTGAAGACAAAGATATTTTCGATAAAATATTTAATATGGAAAAAGAAAATATTGGCAATTCTGATATAGCCGGACGAGGAAATAATATATTTATAATTGCAAAAAACAAATAAGGAGAGGGAGATGATTTTTCCGCAAAAACTACAAAAAGGCGATGAAGTTAGGATTATTGCCCCAGCAATGTCCTACAAAATCATTGGCGAAGATGTTCGTTTGTTAGCAAAGGAACGTCTTGAAAAAATGGGCTTAAAAGTTTCATTTGGAAAAAACATCGAACTTATTGATGGTTTTGTGTCTTCGCCTGTATCTGCCCGTATTGAAGACCTACACGATGCTTATAGAGATACAAATGTAAAAGCCATATTCACCGTTATTGGTGGTTGGAATTCTAACGAATTACTGGATTATATTGATTATGAGTTGATTAGAAATAATCCAAAAATGTTGATTGGTTATTCGGATATAACCGCCTTGCAAAACGCAATTCTGGCTAAAACTGGTATAGTTTCTTATTCTGGACCGCATTATTCCACCCTTGGGATGAAATACGGCGCAGATTATACTCTTGTCAATTTGGAAAAAATATTATTTGATGGTGATGAAATCAATTATATTCCCAGCAATGAATGGAGTGATGACCCTGAATGGTTTATTGACCAAGAAAAAAGAACCTTCAAAAAGAATGATGGTGTATTTGTCGTGAATGCTGGTTCTGCCAGAGGAACTTTACTAGGCGGCGAGATGACCACATTACAACTGTTGTTTGGAACGCCTTATATGCCAGAAGCAAAAGATACAATATTAGCATTGGAAATAACAGAAATATCTGCAAATAGCTCTAAATATATTTTTGAACGAATGTTGCAATCTATAATTCAGCAGATCTGGTTCAAGAATGTCAAAGGCATCATTATAGGCAGAATGCAAGATGAAATGAATCTTTCTGTTGTTGATATAAAAACTATAACAGACCTGCATCCAGAATTAAAAAATATGCCAATACTTGCAAATATCGATTTTGGGCACACTTACCCGATGGCCACTTTGCCAATCGGCGGCGAAATTGAAATAAAAGATAACTCTATTTCAATTATGAAGCATTAAGGGAATATTACTCGGCTATGGTCACGGATTAGAAGTGCGCAATCACGAACGTCATCGTGCTTTAATATCCATAGCATAAAGCGTTCCATTCCCAGCCCGAATCCACTGGTTTGGACTGAATTTATATCGCGCATTTCAATATACCATTTATATCCATCTTCGGAAACCTCGTGTTCTGCCAGTGAGTTTTTTGCGTCTTCTGCGCTTAGAACACGTTGACCACATCCCAATATTTCCCCGATTCCAGCTAACAAATCCCCAGTCATTGAAAATTCAGTGCCTAGTTCCTTTGCCTGATAAAAGGGAACGCTGCGATGCGGCATATTGGTAATCCAAGTAAATTCTCCATAACGTTTAATAAGTTCTTGTTCGCCTGCGGGTGTTATCGAAAGCAAACCGTCCGATAATTCTTTCCACGCGCCACCTGTATTGCTAAGTTCTTTCAATGCCTCGTCAAACCGTATCTTGTGAAATGAAGAATTTAATGCTTTGTCTAAATGCTCAACATCTCCGGCAATTGCTATAATTTCGGCACTACAATTGTTTTTCAATCCTTGTACAAGGTATTTGATATATTTTTCTACCAGGGCCATAACATCGGTTAGACTGCCTTTAATTTCTGCCTCGGAATGGATAAATTCATTCAAATGGCGTGAGTCCATATCTTCCCCACGAAATGATGGCATTATGTAATATGCGCCTTTCGAATTTAACCGCGCTGCAATTTCCAGCGAGAACTGCATAGAATCCGCAAGATAAATATCGTGTCCACGTATATCAACTTTTACTGGCAAAGAATCGCTGCCTAGTCCAAATGGGCTGCTTACAGAACCTGTGGTTATCGGGAAAATCGTTGGCGCGATCCCCTCTTGCTTATAAAAATCGTGCGTCAGAGCAAGAATAGTGGAAAGAATTTTGTTAACAGCCTGATACCAGGGATTGGTCAGAAGTTCTTTAAGATGATTTTCGGGATGTTTCCAAGATGAAACTGGACGGGTCATTTTATCTCTCCATTGCAAGTTTCGTTATTATACCAAGAGTTTCGGATAAATTCAATGAATTGGTAGTATCACTATCCAATAATTTTACAGAATAGCTATTGGTATCAAGCTCTTTTTTGCCTATCAGTATTCTGCTAGGAATAGAGAAAAATTCCGAAAACTGCATTTTATCTTTCACAGACAAGTTTCTATCATCAATACAGTAAAGTAGCTGCATTGAATTCAGCTTGTCGGACAACTCTTTTACCAGATTATTGTCAGAGCCAACGCCTACTGTTATTATGCCAACATCAAATGGACGCACTGATTTCGTGAAAGCCTGTCTTTCGCCATTCTTTGCTTTTTCAAATAAATTATGAATGCAGCGCTGAGTTCCGATTCCAAAAGTCCCCATAAAAGGTCTTTGTCGTTTACCTGCATTATCGACGAAGAACAGATCAAACCTATCGCTCTGATGGAATGGATACCCCATAGACAAACTGCCATAAGCCGCCTTGTCAGCAAATTCATTCGCATTCCCAAAGTTGTTTATTATGCTCTTTTCAAGTGGCCTGTCCGCTAATTCGGTATTATACATATACTCTATTGCGCCGGATTCATTATCCTGGACATAAAACGTTTGTATTCCCATATCTGCGAATGACTTATCGCAAACTGCCTTAAAGTCTTCTATTGTTTGCAGATAAGATTCTTTATTTTTATCAAAGGAAGTCAGAACAACGCAGGATATTTCTTTGGATTTATAAAGCCCTTCTGCCCGTTTCAAATTTCTGTAAACATTTGATATTTGAGAAAAACGCATCGGCAGGTTTTTATAAGACAGTATGCCTGAATTTTTAACAAAATCTATCATCCGCTCTTCTGTTGTTGGAGACACAAGTAAATTATTCCTGCTATCAGATATTGAATAAAATTCTTGGGCGAATTCCTCGATTTTGCCAGATACATCAAGCAGCTTCTTGTCCATTAGTACCGGGAACAATATTTCATTGAATCCATATTGCTGAGCATATCTCAAAAAAATAGTTTCAATATTCTTTTTGATTTTTTGGGCGATCGGAGAATATATTATATGACCGCTGGCAGATTGTTGAATAAGCTTGGTATCAGATAAGAGTTTATTGCAGGAGGCACTCAAGAGGTCACGAAAAACGAAGTTTTGCGAGTATGGAACAGATGACAGTTTCATAACAACCTCCTTAACAGCCACTTTCCTACATCTTTGGCGGATTCTAGCCTATATATCTGAAAAGTCAAGGTTAAGTGGACAATTTATTGGCATTATCTCAATAAATCCAATATATACATATGTTGTGAAGATGCTTCCCTGATACTTAAAACAAATTCCCTGTTAATTTTTTAGGGAATTTGAGTAACAAACGTGATGAATTTCGCAGAACAACTGGAAAAACATCAACTGTAAGTTGCATTGAATTGGTGCTTGGGGATTAAGACTGCAAAATTTCCCTGTATTTTCCCTGATAATGCGTTATAATGAGTTCGTGGGTTTAGTATGGGGAACACCGTTCTTCTTTGCTGCCCCGCCAGATTTATGGCATATCCGGGCTTTCATAAAGACGTGCAGCAAAGGGGCGATCGCAAAGCCGGAATCTATATCATCATTCAAGGAATTTGATAAAAAGATGTGATCAAAATGACGGAATTTCCAGAAATAATGACTGATGGCAATATAGAGCTGCGGCGTCCGGCGGCCACATTTGATAATGCGCGCGCCATGTATGACTTGATTGATAAAAATCGCGAATACTTGGGCGAATTTCTTGGTTGGCCTGAAAAAACTAAATCGCCCGAAGATTCATTCGCGTTTTTGACCGGCGCGGTCAACGGCAAATCCAACTGGACGATCTATGTTGATGGGAAACTGGCCGGCGATATCGGCTTTGTAAAGGTAGAACCCGGCGAAACCCAACGCCGTTGTGAAATCGGATATTGGATTAGCGCGGAATTTGCCGGTCGCGGCGTTATCACACGGTGCGTTCGGTTATTGGAACGCGCGGCATTTGAGCGTGATGATATTAACAGAAGGTTCAGATTCTGATTGATGAAATGAATGCGGGCAGCCGGCGTGTCGCCGAAAAAGCGGGTTATAAATACGAAGGCACAGCGCGCGCATACGACAAAATGGGCACCAAAGCATCGGGCGATATGCGATTTTATTCAAAACTAAAATCCGAGTGGTTAAAGGAGCAACTAGGATGACGAAACATATACGCCCGATAATACTGGCCATCGGGTTGTAGGGGCGGCTGGAAAGCCGCCCAGGGCGCGTTTCCACGCGCCCCTACGGGTAGCATTGTATATAATTCCCAAATTTATTGGGAGAATATGGCGCCGGAATATAAACAAAATTTCTCTGTATTTTCCATGATAACGGTGCTATGCTGACCCCAGTAGAATAACAAAAGGAAAGAGTCACCCCATGGAAAAAGAGCTTGTTAAAATACTAAAACAATACGGCGTCGGTGGCGTCGTTGAAAAAATAAACAAGGGCCCGGTGGTCACGCAGATAGTGTTCCACCCGGCGCCGGGAACCAAGCTGAAAAAAATCACGGATTCTCTGCCGGACATCGCGCGCGAACTGGGCGTGACGGGCCTGCGCGCAGCGGCCATTCCTAATTCCGACGACATAGGCTTTGAATTCCCCGCGGAAAAAATGCAGGTTGTGGATTTCGGTGCGATACTGGCGGGCAAGGCTTTCGCGGATGCGCCGGGCACGCTGCCTATAACTTTGGGCGTTGACATTACGGGCGCGCCCGTTTTCTATGACTTGGCAAAGATGCCGCATTTGCTGGTCGCCGGAACGACGGGTTCCGGAAAATCCGTCGGGCTGAATACTTTTATTTTATCGCTGATAAAGAAACTTTCGCCGGAAGAAGTGCGCTTTGTCCTGATTGATCCGAAACGGATTGAGTTCTCGGCATACAACGACCAGAAATACATGCTGTTCCCGGTGGTGACGGATAATGATCGTGCTGCGGACGCGCTGGACTATCTGGTGAATGAAATGGAAAACCGGTATCGGATGCTGCAGGATAAAACTTGCAAGAATATCGGCGATTACAACGATCGCGGCGGCCGCATGCCTTACATAGTCTGCGTCATAGACGAGTTCGCGGACCTGATTCTGACGAACAAGGGCGTGGAAAAATCCATCATGCTGCTGGCGCAAAAGGCGCGCGCCGCCGGCATTCACATAATAATATCAACCCAGCGGCCGTCCGTGAATATCGTCACCGGCGCGTTAAAGGCGAATCTGCCGACGCGCTTGTCCTATAAGGTCGCGAGCATGACGGACAGCCGGACGATACTGGACATGCCGGGCGCCGAAGATTTAATCGGCCGCGGGGACAGCCTGTTCTTGGCGCCGGACGGCGTTTTGCAACGGATTCATGGCGCATACATAGACGATGCGGGAATTGACGCGATATTAAAGCCATTCCGCGGGCGGGTGAATCCTTTGCCAATGAAAGAACCGGACCCGGATGTTCCTGCGACATATTCGCCGCGCGCCCCGTCCGAACGGGCGCCGCAATCCGCCCCGCGGGCTGGCCGGCAAAAATCTCTGCCGGCAGAGGCGTTGGAAACCTGGAACAAACTGCCGGCCAAGACCAAGAGCAGCGTTATTTCCGGCATTGCGGTCGGCGCAGGCTGGCTGCTGAAAAATATTTTCAGCGGCAAGAAGTAACCCTGATTTTTATTGACTTTGCATGTTAAAATGCTAGTATTTTTATCATAGTAAACAAAGGAGAAGGCCATGAAACGTTCAGACCTTATGCGCTCGGTCCAGGTAAAATTCAAACACATGCGCGCGACCGACGCGGGCGCGATGGTTGAAAAGTTAATCGCGCGCCTCACGGATGTCGTGGCGTCGGGCGACCGCATTGAAATCCGCGGATTCGGCGTGTTCATGCCGCGGACCAGGGCGGCAAAGGTCGGATACAATCCGCGCACCGGAAATCCGATGCCGCTTTCCGCGGGGCGCACAATACTTTTCCGGCCCAGCGCGGAACTGACGAAAAAGATGAATTGATTTAAGATTTAAGGTTTACGGATTTAAGATTAACTACCCCGGAAATCCGCGCAATCAGAGATTGCGGGATTTCCGGCCCTTCTGGACCCACCCCACAAAAACTTCGTTTTTGCGGGGGCCCCGGGGAAGGGCAATTTAGTGCTCTCAAATTTTAAACAAGTGGGCGCGAATTCCCCTTCCCAGAAGGGTCGGATTTCCCGGCGGCTTTGCCGACGATGGAAATCCGGGGTAGTCCAGTCAGCGATCAGGAATCTTGAAGCCAAGGAGCAAACAGTGTTATTCAAAAAATCCCCGGGGATTAAAACGCATCGGCGCGACCGATATGATTCGGTAAAGCGCCTGATGTGGATCAAGTGCGAGTCTTGCGGAAAACTGGTGTATTATAAAGACTATACCGACAATCTGCGCGTTTGTCCGCGCTGCAACCATGCTTTCGCCATGACGCCAAAGCAGCGGTTTGACCTGTTGCTGGACGACAAGAAATGGACGGAAATCAAAATGCCGGCCGTCACCGACGATCCGCTGGAATTTTGCGACCGTCGGCCTTATAAAGAAAGATTGGCCGAGGCGCGGGCCGAAACGGGCCGGTATGACGCGGTGTCCGCCGCCGACGGCGCGATAGGCGGGGTGCCGGCGACGGTTGCGGTAATGAACGGAGAGTTCATGATGGGATCCGTCGGCCGCGCGGTCGGCGACGGAATCATCGCGGGCATTGACCATGCGTGCGAAGAACGCCGCGCATTTGTTATTGTCACGGCATCCGGCGGCATGCGCATGCAAGAAAATATTCTGTCGCTGATGCAGATGCCGCGCACGGTTGTCGCGGTGAATAAATTGCGGGCGGCGAAACTGCCTTATATCGTGATTCTGACCGACCCGACATACGGCGGGACGACGGCGTCTTTCGCAATGCTGGGCGACGTGCATATAGCGGAACGGGGCGCGCGAATCGGATTCGCGGGACGCGGCGTCGTGGAACAAAATATGCGCGAGAAATTACCCGCGAATTTCCAAACCGCGGAATACTTGCTGGAACACGGAATGGTTGACATCGTGTCTGCGCGCGCGGACTTGCGCGATGCCGTCGCGCGGATTTTGCGCGTTATGACAAAGCAGCCGCATGAGGCCGGCAGCATCAAGGCCGCGCAGCCGAAAGCGGAATCGCGCGACCGCAAAGCCGCCAATAAGAAAACCGAAGCGTCCGGCGCGTATGACAAAGTATTGCTGGCGCGCAATGAAAACCGGCCGCATTTCTTGGACTATATAGCGGCCCTGGTCGCCGAATGGACGCCCCTGGCCGGCGACCGCGCGTTTGGCGAAGATCCGGCGATGCAGGGGGGGCTGGGATTCTTCCGCGGAATTCCCGCGGTGATAATCGGCCAGGAAAAAGGCCGCGATATCGCCACCCGTCAAAAATACCGATTCGGCATGCCCACGCCAGAGGGGTATCGCAAGGCATCGCGTCTGATGCGCCTGGCAGAGAAATTTGAATTGCCCATCATAACGCTGGTGGATACCGACGGCGCGTTCGCGGGGCGCGAAGGCGAAGAGCGCGGACAGTCCCAAGCGATCGCGGCCGCGATTCAAACGGGGCTTTCGGTCGCGACGCCGTTCGTGGCGGTAAATGTCGGAACCGGCGGATCGGGCGGCGCGATTGCGATTGCGACGGGCGACAAAGTTCTTATGATGGAAAACGCGGTGTATTCGGTAATCGCGCCGGAATCCTGCGCGACAATTTTGTGGCGGGATAATAAATTCCGGGCGGATGCGGCGGCGGCGATGAAACTGACCTCGCGCGATATGCTGGACCTGGGCGTGACCGATAAAATAATTCCCGAACCGTCGGGCGGCGCGCACATGGATTGGCAGGCAACGTGCGAGCATTTGGGCGCGGCGGTGACCGAATCGCTGCGCGAACTGGCGCAAATTCCACCCGCAGAGTTGCCGGCGCGTCGCGCGGCAAAGTTCTTATCCATGACCCGCGATGTTGAAATCTGCCGCCCAGAGCATAATTCGGGGGAATGAGCGCTAATTCCCCTCCCCAGGAGGGGAAGTTTTTCTTGGCGGCTTTTATCGCCTTGGTTTTTCGGGGTAGTCAATAATGCTCGTAAATTACAAAAATCTGCCATTTAATCCTGAACTGCGCGAATGTGCGCGACACTTGCGAAACAATATGACTTTATCCGAAGTTTTATTGTGGAAAGAATTATATCGCAAAAAGTTTCTGGGGCTTAACTTTGACCGTCAAAAGATTATTGGAAATTATATTGCAGATTTTTATTGCCCAGATATTGGCATGATCGTGGAAATAGACGGCGGTTCGCACGATTTCAAAGAAAAGTATGATATAAAACGACATAAATATTTAGAAAGCTTGGGATTGGCTGTGATACGTCTAGATGATATGGAAATAAAAAGAAATATCGGCTGGTCCCTGTCATTATTATATGAAAAGACTGTGGAAAGAATGAAAGCTCTTGGGATGACTACCCCGGAAAGCTAATATCGTTCGCCGCGCTATGCTTGCGAACTCAAAGCTTTCCGGCCCTTCTGAGAAGGGCAATTCGCGCTCATAATTTTCAAACGAATGA
>Ga0209629_10000823_pt1 | contig 18167 bp, 17 predicted proteins | sample TergutCu122P5_FD_187286 | JGI IMG/M metagenome (GOLD analysis project Ga0209629, IMG submission 187286) | Cubitermes ugandensis P5 segment gut microbial communities from Kakamega Forest, Kenya - Cu122 P5 (SPAdes) (version 2) | ecosystem: Host-associated > Arthropoda: Insects > Digestive system...
AAGGAACCACTTCGTGGTATTTGCTTCAGAACTGTTCAGAGATTCTTCAGGCGGTAGACCGCTCCATTCAAACTATCAACACAACAGGTGCTGCTAAAGGTATCCTACGACTTCCACATCGCTGGCAACGGGTTGTACACAATGCTGGTGACTACATTGAAGGACATTAAAACTTCTAAACATGTGTCTATTTTGTATCAGTTGTAAATAAATAGTTGCCACTATTAAAGTTCCAACCCTCGTATGTTGACTAGGGAAGATTGGACCAAAGGAACTGGGACTCCTTCTGTAGTCAAAGGGCTCTTCTGATTTACAGATGAATCCAAAATGAAGGAGGGGACTGGGGCTGGAGTCTATGGGCAATCTGTGGGAAGAAGGCTCAGTTTTTCTCTAGGAAGGTATGCTACAGTCTTTCAGGCTGAGATATATGCTATCTTGGTCTGTGTTTATGAAATTCAATTTCAGAATAGACCAAAGAAGTACGAATCTGCTCTGAGAGTCAGGTAGCTTTTAAAGCTCTCCAGGTCATCAGAACATCTCCATTGGTCCAATAGTGCCAAAAGGCGTTGAATGATATCTCTACCCGGCATGCGGTGGGGCTGTATTGGGTCCCTGGACATGCTGGGTTACGAGGAAATGAGATTGCCGATGAGCTCACATGAGATGGCTCTGCTCTAAAGTTTGTTGGACCTGAGCTGGCCTTGGGAGTCTCTAGGGAGGATATAAGAAGAAGGATTAGATGGTTGGTTATGGTGGCGAGGTCTTGGTCACACTCACAGACAGGCTCGAGAATTAATTTCGAGACCCTGCCTGGGTGCCAAGGCTAGGGTTCTGTCCTTTAACAGGACACAATCCAGGGCTGTCACTGGCCTTCTTACTGGGCATAATACCCTGGGGAGACATCTTCATCTAACAGGGCTGTCAAACAGTCCATTGTGTAGGAAGTGTGGCGCAGAGGATGAAATCTCGGCCCACATTTTTTGTGAATGTGAAACTTTGGCTTCACACAGACATGTGTATCTGGGCTCCTTTTTCTGGGAGCCAGAGGCTATCAAGAGTATAAGTCTGGGGGCCATCTGGAACTTTAGCAAAGCAACAGGGCTCCCATGAACTGATATGGAGCACAAAGGGTCCATCAATTAAGGCCTAGGTGCATCAGGACCGTAAGGTCTCGAAGCCAATCATAAATCAGTCAATCAAAGGATAAAACACAAAGCTATGGCATGTTAGCAGGTGCACTGTATGAGTCACTTGAGAATGTTGAAACAAAAACAGCTGAGTTTTCAAGACTATTCTCAATATTTCTAGAGTGGCAGGCTTACACAGATATACAACATGCTAATGAACTGCAGGAATTAAACACTGCACATCACATAGGGAATTAAATAAGAAATAATGTAAAATTACTGTATTACAACAAAACAAAAAATGTCAGCCACCATTAATGAACCTTCGACTGTTAATGGTAACACCATTTTCAGAACTGCATTTGACGAGTCTAGAAATATGCAGTAAATTTATTTTTAATTGGCAAATATGTGAAATTGCCAAACAGCTATATCTCAGAAGCGACCCGAGAGTTCACTTTAAAGATGTCAAAAGCCTACAGGGAAAGTTCTCCAGAAAATATTGTGTGTGACAGTGTACATACATACAGTGAATAATATGTTAATATCAACAGGTGCAGTAATTTCAGGAAATATTAAGAACTTAAAATATGACAAATGACAGTGGCAACTGGTTTGAGATGGGACATCTGTGTACATACACTTTTTTAATACTTAGAGTAATAAAAGTTTGAGTTACAATAATTATACTGCATTTTAGTGAAGTTCATTTATGTCACAATACAGATGTCAAATTAAAAATGCTGCTATTTGATTCTGAAGTCCTACTCAGGAATGTTACAATTAATGTGTACACATTCAGCAAATGGACATGATTTAAAACACTGTAATTCATGTATAAATAACATGGAACACTGCTGGATTTTAATTTGAACTTTCCTGTCCAGAAGCTTGAAAATAGTCATTACTTATTGTGTTTACTGATAAAATGACAAAGAAAAGTGGTTTTGTTTAAAATACAGAATAAAAAATTGTACTGTAAGCTAGGGTATCACACTTCTGGGGTCTATGGCCTCCCTGTGCAGTGGTTCCAATATAAATATCAAAAGCAATGTATAGTGTTAATTTCAATGCAACTTAAATCTGCAGGTTTAGAAAAGTCACTCATTAACAAGAAGCAGTATACCAACATATCATTCATATAGTGCATATTAGGGCTCAGAATTAAATGTTGCACATAAATAGATTAAACATAAACATGTGCTTAAGGCAAAGAAGCTGCAAATATGAGGCATGTACAACTGAAACCTTTTTCAGGATCCTCATGGGTGAAGGTATTGCAATGGAAAAAAATCACCTCTGGAATTGACAGGAGTCCCACTAATGCACAATTTGGTGGATCCCAACCACAAAGAATTCCTTGCACTGCCACCTAACCTAGTATATCACACCGTTCTGCACATCGTCATGCAACATCAAAATCCCATGCTGCTAAGTCCAGGTTGTATGCAGGATGCATGAGCACCTTATAGCATGGCATGGAGTTGATTTTGAACTTGTGAGCCACACCAGTACAGGCACTGTCATGATGCAGCAGGATTATGCCATCGAATGTACCCAGATGTTTGTACTTGACCCTTGTACAGAGCTCTTGAAATTTGTGGTAGTAACAGCTGGCATTGACTTTGTTACAAGATATAAGCCAGAAGCATGGGTCCCTCATTGTCAAAGAACAGTCATCAACTCTTTACTTGTGGGTGCTTGTGACTTGAATTTCTTCTGGCAGGGTGAAGTATAAAATCTCCACTGTATAACTGCTGGTTTTTTTGTGGGCTGAAAATGGCATATTCACTCACAGCTTTTACACAAGACCCCAGACTTCTGATTCCAGAAATTACTTCATTTAAAGAAAGACTGAAATGTAGATGTTTGGATGCAACAATTATATCAACAGCAAAATAATTTTATACTGTATTGTTAACTATAATACTGAGTTTAAGAAATGTAATATTTAATCACCATACCAAAAATTTTAATCATATGTGGAATTCCTAACATGAGTTCAAATAAAAAATGCACATGCTACAGAAAGCTCCTTGAAGATGGCCAACAGTTATGGCTGAAACATGTTGGAGCACTAATTAACAAACAAAAGTGTTGTGCAAAAAGTTGGTGTTGAATTTTACATATGTAATACAGTTGCATGGAAAATGTACAAAATTAAATGGCAACACCATATTTATCACCCCCTATACAGCAAAAGCGTAAAGCAAACCCTGGACAGGCCCTGAGGGTTCCAGGAGGTTGAGGCTCCCAGATTTCAAGACAGTTAGCACATGAAGGTTGTCAGCCATATGGACCGGCAGCCTTTAGCCCCCAGGAAATATTTGTGGTACTTGTTTCTGTTAAGAGGCTGAGTCAAGTCCAGGGCCATTGTGTTGTTTGAAGGATTATGTTGATGAAAAATTCCAGTGACACAATTGGGAATCGAACCTGACATTCCAGCTTGTAGCACAGTTCCTCAACCAACTCCACGACCACTGCCACTACACCCCCCCCCAAAGTATAGTACTACCACAAGTATTCCAGTGAAAGTGATGACATGCAGTGCTCCTTGCATGTATGTCAGGAGATACAGGACCCACCAGGAACACACTTTGTGCTATCAATATCCTACACAGCTGCATGCAGTGCTGATGTTGATATAAATTTCCACTGAAAGGGAATGAACCATTCAAAATCTGGCCTCGTGCACAGCCTTCTCAACTCATGTACTATTCTTCAGATTTGTGATGGGGTGTGCCTGTCCCAGTCCTGGCATGTCTGCTGTTTGCTACCTGCCTGTTCAAAACGTACAGAGCACGTCCACTACTAACATTATTCACACATGCAGCACCACAGACACCTGCCCACATATTACAGCTGGTTGGCATTCTCCCAATCCAAAAACTCACTCGCCACCCTTTGGTCCTGTTTGGATGGATTCACCATCATCTTTAGCCTGCACTGTAATGTTGTCTGTATTAGCTCTTCACCTAGTTGAATGCTATTCATCTACACAAGTGTCTGCTGGCATGATTACCAAGGCAAATGCATATCTATACCATTGCCACTGCCACAGCAGCACTGTGAATGGGTTTCAGTTGTACTTGCCTCATAATTCTATTTTGATGATTGTAAGAAAGACCAGAATCTTAATATTTAATGTTATGTGAATATGTACTTTCACATTTAGAATTTAGTGCTAAAATTGTGGTATTTTAGTAGCATTTATGATTTTTGTGAAATTAAATACTGAAGTCCTGTGCAATGGGCACTGTTAGTGTACTGTATTAAAAGTTATAGCTTCAATGCCTGCAGTCATGCATGTATGCATGCAGGAGGAACAGGAGAGGTGAGGAGGAAGTAGTGTGATGAGTGTAACTCAACATGCAAGTGCAGTATAACCATTATGAGACAATTTTCCGCTGTACGCAAAGGCAAGTGGCAATTGACCTGCTGCACCTGTCTTCACATCATTTGACCAAGTGTAATTCTGCACAAAGGCTTCCTATAATGCATGTGTTGAATTTTGCAGATATTGAGTGCATTTCCCACTAATATCAAGTTGATTTTTCTGTGCCCAGATTAAAGAAAAAGTTATAATGACTTCATTCCATATCAAGTTTATCTAATTTATTTACACCAATGACAAATGACTTGTCAACCATGATATTTACTACAAAACTGAACATTACAGATGTAAACATCATCATTCTTCTTTCTCAGGCACTACAGCTTAATTGTTTGAAAGTTTTGGTCTTCTCAACTACTTCCATTTAACCTGATCCTGGTTGCATTTTGTCCAATTATTTATTTTCATAATTCTTAAATCTTCTTTTTATATCAGTTTCCACTCATAGTTTTTTGACCATCCTATCCTTTGTCATTCAGTGTACAAGGCCAGACCAGCTTAATCTTTGGGCCTTAATGTAGGTAATTATATTTGTATTTCTAACTAGGTCATTTAATTCACCATTCATTTTAATTCTCCTTGTGCCATCTCTGTCATTTGTCAGTCTGAATATTCTTCTCAATATATTTCTTTCAGTTATTAATAATTTTTGCTTCACAGATTCTTTTAGTACCCGCGTTTCGCTGGTATATGTTATCACAGGTCTTATTATAGTCCAATATAACTTTATTTTGGATTTCTTTTATACCAGTTTGCTTTAAATATTTTTTGGTTGGCATAAGAAGCCTTAATATTTTGGATTTCTTTTATACCAGTTTGCTTTAAATATTTTTTGGTTGGCATAATAAGCCTTAACACCCAGAGCAATTCTTTTTTTAATTTCTACTTCAATGGGATTATCTGCATTACAATTGATCCAAGTTATTTATAGGACTTAACTTGCTCTAAATATTTGGAATTGATAATTATATCATTCAGACATCAACTACACTAAATAAAGTTGCAGACAGAGGATCTCCTTGTTTTACTCCAGATTCTCCTTTAAATTCTTCTGTATATTCATTGTTTACCTTAACTCCTGTTCTAGTATGTGGTAATAAAATGCCAACTAGATGCAACAGAGGTTTTTACTGCAGATCTTATTGCTTGCTCAACATGTTTCGGGCACCACTGTGCCCATCATCAAGAGCTCAAGAGTATTATACAGTGGTTGCTGCCTGTGGTATTTCGTGCTGTAGTTTTCAAGTTGCTGGTCTGGTGTGGAGCTGAGGGTTATTGTCTGGTTTTCAGGATGCTGGTTAACAGTACTGCATCTAGTTGGCATTTTATTTCCACATATTAACGACGATGCACGGTCAAAATCACATCAAATTTCCTGTTCTAGTATTGATTACAGTTAACTAAATCACTCTTATTAATTTTGCTGGAACATTATACTGTGCTACACATTATTAATTTATTCCTTATATACACAGTCAAGAGCCTGTGTATAGTTAACATCTATAATATGCAGATCTGTATTATGGTCATACAGCTTTTCTAAACTTTGTCTTATTATGAGTATATTGTCAAGAGTAGATCTATTCGGGCAAAATCCCATTTGAAGTTATTCCAGTTTTTTTTAAACTATGTCAGTTCCTCTCTTATTTAATAATATAGCAAATATTGTATATGCAATATTAAGTAGTGGAATTGATCTACAGTTGTTACATTTTAATCTGTCTCCTTTATTGTATATTGGACATATTCAACTGAATTGGAAATTGTTCTTTATCCCATATTTTTAAAATTAATTTATATAGTTCCTGTTTCCATGTTCCTCCCCATCCCTTTTCCTTTTTTATTATCAATTCTGGGGGTATATTATCTGCACCACCAGCTTTGTTAGATTTTAGTTTACTAATTACTGTGCATATTTCATTATACTTTGGTGATGACACCCCATAGTTGTCACTTAAGCTCTTGGTTATAGAGGCAGATGTACTTCATATCTCTTGTGGACTAAGAATATTCTTTCCATCTTTACGATTTGTAGGTGATGTTAACTGTTGCTGGTTAAAATATTTTACCTCTTCAAAAAATGTTTCATTTCTTTTATTAGCATCATCTATTTGCATTATTTTGTTGTTAAGTCATAGTTTCTTTTTTTGTTTACATACTTTTATTTGCTTTTCTCTCGTTTTTAAATGTTCTTGATTTTCTCTCGTCTTTTGTTGAAGGCATTTCATTCTTGTTACATTCTTTTGCTTAATGGCTTATCTACAGTCTTCATCCCACCATTCATTCTTTGGAGATTTTTCTTGTAACTAAATTGTTTCTTTTGCAGATTCTATTATTTCTGTATTTATATTTTTCCATTCTACATTAATTTCTTGTTGATTGCTACATTTTTAAATCTATTATATAGTAGTGTTCCTTACTCTCAAAGTTTTATTGGGTTTTGTAGGTTTGCTTTATTCTATTTTTTTAATTGTAAGGTATTTTTCTGTATACTGTTAATAACTTTTCCTTTAATTATCGCTGTTTGAAGGAAATGGTCTGAATCATATTAGGGCCTTTCATGGATCTTATATTTTGAATTACTTCTTTTTTTTATTAGCATTTACTAATACATGATCAGTTTGCTTTATGTTAGTTTGATCCAGAGATATCTGGGTTGCTTTGTGTATTTGTTTATGTTGGAAATGAGTACTCTTTATCATCACATTATTTGCAAAAGGAAATTTCACATACCACTTCACCATTTCTGTTTGTGTCTTTGTGTAAAGTATGTCAACCTGTTAAATTACTAAATATTGTTCTTCCCCTAATTTTTCATTTAGGTCACCAACTATAATTACTGTATCACTTTTTGGAGCTTTATGAACTACAGATTGTAAATAAAATTGTTCTTTATCTTCATCTCTTTTATCTTCTGTTGTAAACATTATTACATTTAAAATTTTCTGCTACACACATTAAGATTGTCTATTGCCAAATGAGCTGTAAACAAAGACACTTATTATTAAACCGAAGACAACTGAAACATGACCACCTCCCACCCTCAAAAGAGGATAAAAATGGCCCTACTGTACTTGGATACTTCCAAGATAATTCACCACTACAAGAAACCTGATGCATGCATGATATATCTCTTCCAGTGTATTTACTATATACTGATAAACATTCACAGAAAATAATTTACAACAATATAATACTTTCCTTTGTGTTTTGATGCTGATTTCATATTGGCAACAAAATCAGATACAATGAAGCCAACTCTTTCATACAAAATCACATATCTGCACATGATGTATAACACTGGTTTAGAAAAAACTTAGATTTTCCACCTTCACACTTGGACAGTTGGTATCAAGATATATGAGCACACCACACCACTGATCAGTGAACTACTAAATATTAGCCCATGAAAACCTACTGTTCTGAAGTGCTGTATTTGCTTCCCCACAACACCACACCTATTCAAATTCACATTTCAACAAAATGCAGCACCCTCAACATACGATGATAAACGGGGCTCACACAAATCCAAATCAATTAACAATGGGACAAAAATGTAAGAATATAATGGAATATTGGACAAGATCACAATTGGTGTAGGGATTTCTAAACATCCTAGAATGCTAAATACAATTTAACTGATGTAGCTGTGTTTGTATCTCAAATTTCCAAGTTAACCGTTAGCATATGGTCTTCCAAATCGCAGATTTCTGTTGTGGGTAGAGCACTGTTCGATTTAAATGCCCACTGCACAATGTTTTCCCTTTTGGACAAAAAGGATGTTCTTTTAATCCCAAAGCACTGTCCCATTCATCTGGAAGTTTTGTAATTCTTCAAGATTTCAGTTTTTACCAGAGATGATTACATGTTACTGCACAGGATATGACAATCCTTCTACAAATACTAACAAATCACCACTGGTGTGAGGCGAGAGCTTCATGCCTCTGCCCTTTGTGACCAAGTTCTCAAGAATGATGCCAATTCTTCATTTGCCACCAACTTCATCACAGTTCAGTCACTTCTGTAAATGTAACATGCTTTTCATCTACAGCATGCTTACTGTGTATGGCACTTGGGAAGTCACATTTAAAAGATTGTCTTGAAGTGTCACTCTGCTCATAGCTCACTGGGGCTGTAAAAGAAGAGCAAAATACATTTTGTCACCCAAACACTAAATAATAACAAATTAGTTTTCCTGATGACAGCTGCTATACCAAGAAGGCAAATGCAGCACTGGCTGCAACATCTTGACTGCCACAAAAAAAGCCCCTGGCACCCATTAGACTGAAGGTCAGCTGGGTATCAGAGCGAGCCTGTATATAGCAGCAAATAAAAAATTCCCACCCCTGAAAGAACACACCCCAGTCATCTAGCCTGTCCCCTAGTCATTGCTTTTTACTTGGAATCTATATTGGTAGAGAAATTATGTACAGAGATGGAGCAATGAATTGTACACTCTGTTCAACAAAAACCAAGCAGCCTGATATTTTGTATGTCTTGCTCAGGCAGTGACGTGAGGTACAGTTGCCATCATAATTGGAGTTGTTTTGCTTTCCCCATATTTGTGAATTTGTGGCATTTCTGTGTCTTCCGTTCATTACAATCTATCACACCGCATATATATTAACCAAAGACACCAATACATTTGCTTAATTTGAAGTTAAAACATGAATTAAACTTCATTAATTTTCCCAGGCATACTGGCAGCTAGCACTACTGCCAGGGATGGATGAGGCGACAGGGTTGTTCTTACATGTAGCAGGCATAGCTGAACCCATTAACATGGGATAGCGGTACTGTTCGGAAACAAGATACGTTGGTTCGAGTCCCAGTATCAGCATATACATATATTTTTTGTTTTTATATTGTTTTATACTCACCAACACTCAATTAAACTGTGCAGTAACATGTCCATTATTTAATTATACATTTCAAAAGTTATCTTTGCTCCATTGGCAGGGCTAGAAATGCAAGTGACGCAGCTATTTCTATTATTTTTCCGTAATTCTTTTTCTTTGTTTACCAACATTCTGATTTAGAGGGTTCGTGTTGGATTGGGGCTGAAAGAGGGCATGTGAATCTCATTGGTGCTTACGGACCATAGCGGGTCATGAGATCTGACAAAGTTTTACTGGCTGCACTGATAACGTTGGTTATGAAAACCGAAATTCATATGTTGTAATAATAATAAAATTAAAGGCAATGAAGAGCTTATGTTGGTTATTTTAAACTGTATTTTGCTGCATAATCAAAATGATGGATGGACTCTGCCATAACCTGTATTTTAGTGCTTGTAGTAAGTATGTTTCCAACATGCAATTTTGAATTACACAGAAATATCAATACTCACCCAACTGTTAACTGATTTTATGAACTTATCAAATCGAATGTTTCTGTTTATAAAATGTAGTCTTTGAGTTGTATTCAGTTTGTTTCGCAAATTTTTGTGGGTTGCCAGAACTGAAATGGGCACCCCCAATTTGATAAGCTTCTTGCTGTAGACAAATTATGTGCAAAACATGCATGGTTTAAAGGCATTTTGTTTCTCAAAGTATCTCGCTTATGCATACAAAATGAGAATTAATACTTTAGCCCTTATAAGGGCTGTTTTCAGAAAATGGCCTCTTTAATAAGAAGTCCAGAACCCCTGTGGTTCGACCACTGATTGAATTTGTCATGTCATGGACTCAATCAGTGACAGAACATAATGCTGAGATGAAGCAACTTCATCCCACACGTCTGATACAAGGGTCCATAGCTCATCACCATTTCTGGGAGCGAGGACAGGCCAGGTTTCTTGCATTGTCCTCTTCATCTCACTCCACATATCCTTGATGGGATTCATATCAGGCGATCGTGGTGGCCAGTCAATGAGTTTGACATCGGCCTGCAGCGATAGCCATTCTTGAACCACATGAGAATCTTACTAGAAATGAATTATACCATCAGGATAAAGCACTCGTACAGAGGGCAGCATTACACTCTGCAGAATGTTCTGATACTGAAGGCTGTCCAGATGACCTTCTATACAATGGAGCATTCCAGCCCCTTCATAGGAGACCCAGCCCCAACAGAGAACAGACACACAACCACTGCGTGTGCAGGTAGACATATACTAAGAGTTGTAATGCTCTCCCTGAGGTCTGTAAACTAAAACCGGCCCATCATTTGCTGAGCTAAACGTAGATTAATCACAGGATATGACTCTATCCCACTTGCGATCTACACTGCTCTCAGCAAATGCTAGATGGTATAGTTTATGTTCATCAGTGAGAATCTCCTTCACCACAGCATGTTGTGCCCTGAGACCTGCTTCCTTTAGTCTCGAAATAAGCATGGTTTTTTGCCCAGGAAAGCCATTAGCAGCTTTAAGATCCCTTGCACTGACGAAAGGGTTTCTCTGAGCTTCAGCTACTAATGCAGCATCCTGAGCTGGGCTGGATACGCGCCATAACCCTGTTCCTCTGCACCTTCCAACTTGCCCATCCCTCCGGTATTTCTGTAGCCATGCTCTTGCAGTAGATTTCGGGACACCATACAGTTCACCTGCAGTGCTGGCACTTAATCCTCCCCCCTCAGCAAGAGCGATGACAGGTTTGCGAATAGACCTGTCACGGTGAGCCATCATGATGAGAATGAAGAAGGAAGAGCTTAAACTTCAAGCCAACCCTGTCAATACATCGGCTCAAGGACAACCCCAGTGTTGACAAACCCCTTTCACTTTCTTTCCTAATTTGGGCATCGCTCTGCGACCGGAAAGGGGAGAGTTTGATGAGTTTCGTTGTTAGTTTGAGGGCCCACAAATTTGATTCAATTTGGCGTTCTCTTAGTAGCTGGCTCGGAAAAAGATAGCTCTCTCTCTCTCTGTGGCTCGCTTTCCCTCTTTTGGTGGCTGACAGGTGGTCAGGGCATATATGTGCTAGTTTGGTTTCATTTGGGGATTTTGGTTTTTATTTTGATCTCTGTTCTCTGTGGCATACTGGACCGTCTGTCTAGCGACTGTTTTCAGGCACGTCCATGATGGGGGGATGTGGGAGTTGGGGGATGGGGAGGCTATCTGCTTCTGGTTATTTCGTTTGTTTCTTTCTGTTTGTTGGTTGGAAAAACTCGTGCTGAGTCACGGTGCATTTGTTGTTGCACTACAGAAATCTCGTATGATCATAATAAGTATTGCGATTGTTGTTACAGAACTACTTGTGCCTGTGTTTGTTTGTTTTATTCTCTTTCTTTTGTAACTGCATTTATATTGTGAGCTATTAAAATACACACAGGAATGTAAATTTGTTGTGTCGATAATGACCTGGATGGTAACTATTCCCTGATGAGAGCCTATGGTGCGGGACTTGGCGGCCAAAACATCCGACGGCAAACTTATGAGTGTGGGCCCTTAGATTTCTATCAGGTGCTTATTCCATAACCCTGAGGGCTGAACTTGATACACCAGCGCTGACACACCGCGAATAATGGCGAATGACAGTATTTATAGTGAAGAGGGATTGAACCTACCCTCAACTAAGGGTTAATGACCATATTGTTACCAGCAGGTCAGTTTTTGGGTGGCTGAAAATTGAAAGAAACCTGACATAATATATAGATAAATCCTTAGGTAAAAGTGTTCTAATATAATATAACATAACAATTTTTATCAAACAATGTAGGCTTTTTAAAATAAAAATCTTAAATAAATATTCTCGCAACAAGCCCTAAAATAGGAGTTAGGCACAGTCCATCCATCATTTTGATTATGCAGCAAAATACAGTTTAAAATAACCAACATAAGCTCTTCATTGCCTTTAATTTTATTATTATTACAACATATGAATTTCGGTTTTCATAACCAACGTTATCAGTGCAGCCAGTAAAACTGTCAGATCTCATGGCCCGTAAGCACCAACAAGATTCACATGCCCCGTTTCAGTTCCAATCCAACACGAACCCTCTAAATCAGAATGTTGGTAAACAAAGAAAAAGAATTACGGAAAAATAATAGAAATATCTGCGTCACTCGCATTTCTAGCCCTGCCAATGGAGCAAGGATAACTTTTGAAATGTGTAATTAAATAATGGATGTGTTACTGCACAGTTTGAGTGATGGTGAGTATAAAACAATACAAATATATATATATATATGCCAATACTGGGACTCGAACCAACGTACCTCATTTCCGAACAGTACCGCTATCCTGCGTTAACAGGCTTGGCTATGCCTGCTACACGTAAGAACACCCCTGTCACCTCATCCATCCCTGGCAGTACAGCTAGCTGGCCGTACACCTGGCAAAATTAATGAAGTTTAATTCATGTTTTAACTTCAAATTAAGCAAATGTATTGGTGTCTTTGGTTAATATATACGCAGCGTGATTGATTGTAATGAACGGAAGACAGAGAAACGCCACAAATTCACAAATATGGGGAAAGTAAAACAACTCGAATTATGATGGCAACTGTACGTCACGTGACTTCCAGTTCGGGACTTAGAAAATTTCAGGCCGCTTGATTTTTGTTGAACAGAAGATACAATAATCAAGTTATCATTTTTGCTAGCATAAGCAAATTTAAAAGTAAGTACACACTGAAATTTGCCTAGAACTTCTTGCATATATATAACACACACACACACAAAACCCAGAGAGGACAGTCTCTGTAACATTACAACAACAACAACAAAAATTTGTGCCTTACTGCCTCCTGTGAGCTGCCTGACTGTGTGGTAGGGTTAGCAATGGAATGTTGCTGTTGTGCTGTCACCACAGTTGGGATGCCTTGGGATTGAACTCCTGCAGGCTGTTGTACAGTGACTGCTACTAAAGGAGTGCCACTTGCCGAAGTCTGGATGCGGACAGGGCTCTGAGTTGCTTGTCGTACAGCCACTGACATAGGCTGTCCTTGTAAAGCTGCATTTACCTGCAAATTACGATTACAAATTATAATTGACTATACCTTCTTAACCTTTTAAAGCCTAACGACATATATATGTCGTACCGCAGCGCTAACCTCCAGACGCTACATTTTAAATATTTATTCAACAAACATACATACTGAATATTTTAAACATGCTGCATAATCTCCGTTTTTTTCTCTTCAAAATGCCGTTTATTTCATAATGCTACATTGTTTGGTGCCTGTATTATTCGCATTTTACCTACAGGGTGTGCTAAAATTTAAATGTAAAATTCCGGCTCCAAAAGGTTAAATAAGTATGAAATAAAACGTTTTGATAAGAAATGCTTCATACATGAAATCTGACTACTCAGTTACAATTTTTAAATTTAAATGTATTTCAGTAATGGACATTTTCAAACTCACTTGCATCAAAAGACAGTATTTCCTACACTAGCATCAGTGAACTAAGATAATGGTAAATATGCAAGGTCCATGTGCAGAAGCACCAAGACAAAGTGAAAGTAAACCTCCACACATTCTCAACCACACAGCTACAGTGTGAAGCTAATACATCAGCTTCCAACTGTAGCCCCTTTACCAAGGGCAAAAGATGTCCTCATTCCTGTTATATAAGCTAGATAGGCATAAGCAATGGTTCCATGTGATGTAAATTAGAATATTTTCAGCTTCTGAAGCCTTCTGATAAAGTTTACAGCTCCAATGAAGAAAAATATTCAGGATAAAAAAAATATTACTATGTTCTTTTGTATTTTGAAGTAGCACTAGTGTCAAGTCTGTTATTAACATTTCAGTGCAGGTACGTATGCAGTTGCATCATAACCACATTGTGTGTTCTGACACTACCATGTCGTCTTCAGGCTGGCCTGTAAACAATATGTTAATAATGCAATGCACTAGGATTATTCATAAAGCAGTTACAGATCTATTTATGTCACATGGCTAGATTTCATATGCCTTGAATGTATAATTCTTATAATGAAAGCCAACGAGATGCACTATTTCTCAAATTTATTTTGATAAAGTACTCCACATGTTTCGAGCAGATCTACTGTCCATCATCAGGCGTTTCAACACTGTACACACAGCAATAAGTATTTGTCATGCTAGTTTTGTTGGCTCTCTGCTAGCGAGGTCCTGCCCTTGCTAGCAGACAGCCAACAGAACTAGCATGACAAATACCTATTGCTGTGTATACAGTGTTGAGATGCCTGATGATGGACAGTAGATCTGCCCGAAACATGTAGAGCAATTTATCAAAATAAATTTGAGAAATAGAGCATATCATCATCATTGGCTCGACAGCCCTTGGTGGGCCCTGGCCTTCTTAAGAAGCTTTGCCCATTCGTCTCTGTCCAGGGCAACTTTGTTCCAATTCCTGACCCCTAATATTCTTACATCTTGATCAACACCATCCTCCCTTGCAATTTCGGCCTTCCAACACTTCTTACTTCATCTGGTTTGGTGATGAATATCTTTTTAAGAGTTCTATCGTTGTTCATATGCACCAAGTGCCTTGCCCATTCCAATTTTTTAACTTTGATGTAAGTAACAATGTTTGGTTTGTTAAATGTTTCATATAATTCATAGCTGTATCTTTTTCACCATGTTCTGTTCTTGTTTCACTCCAAAAATACATCAAAGCACCTTTCTTTCAAACAGACTTAACCGCCGCTCATTTATTTTAGATAGAGTCCATGTTTCAGAAGCATATGTAAGTACAGGTCTAATAAGTACTTTATACATCTATATTTTTGTGTTTTTTTGAGGTCAAGTGGGACCTCAGATGTTTTCTAAGTCTGTGAAAACGCCTATTTGCAGCTAGAATACGTTTTTGAGTTTCTGCACTGATGTCATTATTACAGTTGACGTCTGATCCTAAGTAAGTGGAACTGTGAACTACTTGAAATTTGTATGGTCCAGCTTCTAGACAGTGAGGATAGCTTGCATGGCTCTTCTTAGTTACTGGCATATATTTGGTCTTTTCTTGATTAATAAACAGGTTCATGCCCTTACCTGCCTTTTCTAGACTGGTGAATGCTTCAATCAATAGCTGCCTGAGTTCTTCCAGTTATGTCAATATCATCAGCATATGCTAACATTTGAACAGATTTGTAAAAAATGGTACCTCTTGTATTTACAACAGCATCTCTAATAACTTTCTCTAATGCTATATTAAACAACAGACAAGCTTACGCATCCCCTTCTTGAACTCCATTTTTAACGGTAACGGGTTATGATAATCTGTTTTGTATCTTGACTTGACATTGAGTATTGTTCACTGTGGCCTTGACTAAGACAATCAGTTTTTTTGGTATATTCAACTCTTCCATGGCTTCATATAGGCTACGCCTGTCTATGCTGTCATATGCTGCTTTAAAATCAATAACGAGGTGGTGTGTGTCCTTACCATGTTCACCACATTTTTCAAGTATCTGGCGTATGGTGAAGATCTGGTTTACTGTAGACCGTTCCCCACGATAACGACATTGGTAATCACCAATGGTCTCTACATCGGGCATAAGCCTATTAAACAGAATGTTGAAGAAGATCTTATAAGCAACACATAGCAGGTTTATTCCTGTACAATTTGAGCATATTGTTACGTCTCCCTTCTTGTGTATCGGACAGATGATACTCCAATTCCAATCTTCTGGTATGGTTTCAGTGGTCCAGATTTTGGTTATTAGCTGATACATACATTCAACAAAGTCTGGACTGGCTTTGTTTATTAGTTCTGCCTGTACAAGGTCTATTCCCAGTGCTTTATTATCCTTAAGCTTTTGTATAGCATTTTCTACTTCATCTAATGTTGAAGTAGGTTCATCAGTGGCTAAGTATACTTGATAAGTTTCCTGACTAGTTGCATTTTGATTGGAAAATTCTATATTCAGCAGTTCATCAAAATGTTCTGCCCATTTTCTGAGTATATCATCTTCCTCACTTAAGAGCATTCCTTCTTTATCTCGACATAATATTGTTCTACGTTGAAAGTCCTTCCTACTTTTGTTTAGTTTTTGATAGAAGGATTTGCTTTCGTTGTTACTTCTGAGACATTTCAATTCCTCAAGTCCACATTCAATAAATATCTTCTTCTTTTGTTTGTGTACTCTTTTTTCTTCTCTTCTGGCAGTTCTATATTCCTCCACTGCTTTCTGAGTATGATTTCTTTGTTGCATCCTTTTGTATGCTTTGTTTTTGCTAACTGTTGCCTATTCACATTCTGCATCAAACCAATCTTTGTATGTTACTCTTTCTATTCTGTTCAATATTGTGCCAGCTGTCTGCGTGATGGCATTTTTAAGAAGCATCCACGCCTCGTTAATATCATAATCAACACGTCTTGCTAAGTACTCATTTAATTTTTCCCTATATGCAGATGAAGTTTCAGAACTCTTCAATTTCTCAATATTAAATTTTCTAGCATAAGAACCATATGTTTTCCTAGCATTAGAGATCCGACTTCTAATCTGTGATATTAGAAGGTAATGATCTGAATCTATATTAGCCCCTCTAAAAGTCCTTACATCCATTACATTAGATACATGTCTTGCATCTATTAGGAGAAGATCTATCTGATTGAAAGTTTGTCCATCAGGGGATCTCCATGTCATCTTAAGTATGTCTTTATGATTGAACTATGTACTTGCTACCATGTGGAACGTGCAAAATTTATAAGTCGGATTCCACTGTCGTTAGATAAAGTATGTAAACTATACTTTCTGATAATAGGTCTACACCTCTCTTCTTGACCTATTTTTGCATTAAGATCCCCAATGATTATTTTTACATCTCTTTTTGGGCACTCCTCATAAATCTGATCCAGGTCTTCATAGAAGTTATCCTTTTCATCATCATCTTTTTCCTCTGTTGGTGCATGTACACAGATGAGACTGTAGTTGAAAAATAATCATCTAACATGTATTTTACATATTCTGGGTGTTTTGGCTTTAAAGTCTGTTACCAAGTGTTTAATCCTCTTATTTACTACGAAGCCTGTTCCAAACATATGACGTTTCCTATCACAGCTATAAAAAATAGTATGATTCTTTTTATCTATTATTCCTTCACCTGTCATTCTTATTTCTTGTATGGCAGTAATGTCCATCTTACATGAGTCTAATTGTGATAATAGCATCTTCAGGGCACCTGACTGATATAAAAATAACACATTCCATGAGCCAACCTCAAGTCCTTTAGTCCTTTGCAATGTCATCCTTGGCAGATCGGTCTGGTTTTTACTTCCTTAGATTTCATGACAATGTTTTTTATCCAGGGTGGGGTTGTCAACCCTACACCCAACCCCCAGCAATCCTGGAGGACCGATGTTTTCTGTCGGGGTTGTCTCTCTTAGCTGACCAGCCCCGACTAAAGTGTCGGGGACTCGCTTTGCGCCCCTACATGTCTTAGTCATCAGAGACGTTGCCCAGGGGCCATGACATGGACATGCATGTATGTGACTTGGCAGGAATAAATGGCATTTCCTGAGTTTTGTCAGTACACAGTTGTCAGCAAACTATGCACCCTCAGGGCCACATACTACCCCTTTGGCACCCCACAGTGCATCTCGGCTTTTATTATAAGAATATACAGTAAAACCTGCCTAAAACGGAACGCGATCGTTCCGGTATTTTTTTCCTGTTTTCACAGGTTTCCGTTTTACAAAGGGTTGTGTTTTAATAAAACAAAGTACAAAAAATATGATCGCTTAGGATTACAATGAAGGAATAATTTAAAATAAAAG
>Ga0209629_10000824_pt1 | contig 18149 bp, 16 predicted proteins | sample TergutCu122P5_FD_187286 | JGI IMG/M metagenome (GOLD analysis project Ga0209629, IMG submission 187286) | Cubitermes ugandensis P5 segment gut microbial communities from Kakamega Forest, Kenya - Cu122 P5 (SPAdes) (version 2) | ecosystem: Host-associated > Arthropoda: Insects > Digestive system...
GGGTGGTTGGCCGGGATGTTCAGCGCCTCGAAGTTGTAGTAGTCGAGCTCCACCTCCGGCCCTTCCGCTATCTCGAAGCCCATGCCGATAAAAAGCTCCTTCAGCTCGTCGATCACGATGGTCATCGGATGCCTGCAGCCCATCTGCCTGGGCGTCCCCGGCGCGGTCACGTCGATGCGCTCCTCCGCCAGCCGCGCGGCGCGCTCCTTAGAAAGCAGCGCGCGCCTGGCCGCGTCCAGGCGGGCCTCGATGTGCAGCCGGACCTCGTTGGCGAGCTGCCCCATCGCCGGACGCTCCTCCGGGCCAAGCCCGCCGAGGGACTTCAAAATCCGCGTCAGTTCGCCTTTCTTGCCCAGAAGCGACACGCGAAGCTCCTCCACTGCCTCCGGGGTCAGCGCCGAAGCCAGGCTTTCGTCGGCTTTTTCCCGGATTGCGATCAATTCCTCTTTCATTATGGGCCTCCTTTTTTCCGAAACACAAAAAACCCCGTCCGCAAGGGACGGAGGCGACGCTTCCGTGGTACCACCCTAATTCCGGCCGCCGCGAAGCGCGGGGACGGCTCTCAGCCCGGCGGCCTCCCTCGTAAAGAGGCGGGCACCGGTCATGCTGTAACGGGCACGCCCGTCCGCGGTTTTCTCCGCGGCCGCTTTGCCGGTTCGTAACCTGGGTTCAATCCGGCGTTCCGGGAGTTGAACACAGGTTGTCGGATTTATACCGGCGTAAGGAACTGTAAAACAATACGTTGCCTATTTTGCGCGACTTATTATTTTGCGGTTCCTAAGGCGCGAACTTCGGCTGAGCTCCGCTGCGGGCCTTGCAGCCTGCCGGACTTTGTCCGGGACTTGCTCAAAGGCATACGCCTTTGAGCAATCCCGGCCTTAACCCGGCGGGACCCGCTCTCTGACGGTAGAGGAACAGGCGGGATTTGAAGCCTGATACCCTCGAGCGTCCTTCAGCTTACTTTCACCTTTGCGCGTTTGGTGCAGATTTGCGTTAAATTTGCGCAAGTATATCAGATATGAACGGATGTGTCAAACGGCAAAAACGGCGGGGCGCGGCAAACGCACGAATCTCCACGAGCAAGGCTCGCCAAGTGAACGAAATTCCGGATGCTGAAAACATTTGCCGACGACGCGACAGAGGAGGCCAATGTTTTCGCACCCAGGCAACATAGAAGCTGCCGCAGTTGATCGCCCGCAAAGATATATGCTTTTTCCCGTTTGTTTGATAAAATAAAATGGGAGCCTTAAATTATAACGTTGGAGAAATTACACAATGAGTCCGATCGTAACAGCCATGAAAAAAATACGCAGCTTTATCGTGCAGGACACGTCGGCCCGGCGCAAAATGGCGTTGGAGGGCAGGATCGTCCCCACCGCCATGTTTTTGACCTTGCCTTCGCTGCTGATGGTGGTAGTCGCCAGCCTGAACCCTATCATCGACTCTTTTTTCATTTCCAATTACGCCGGTACGGGCGCGCTGGCGGCGATAAAATACATGGCCCAGATACAGAACGTTTTTGTCATGGGGGCCGGCGGCATCAGCGTCGCCGGCGCGGCGTTCATCGGGCAGCTGATTGGCGCGGGCGACAGGGAAAACTCAAAACGGGTCGGTTTGCAGTTTTTTACCCTTTGCGCGGCCTTCGGCGTGACGTTTATACCCATCATCATCCTGTCGGGATATTTTCTCGTATTCAGGCTGGAACCCGGCATCCGGGATATGGCCCACGTATACAACGTGATTTTCGCCTTCTCCTTGCCGCTGCAGCTTGTCCAGAACGCGTACAACGTGATAAAAAACTCCTCTGGGCATCCGGAGGGACCGTTTCTGCGCGAACTGATTTTGCTCCCGACCAAGCTCTTGTTTACCGCGGTCTTCGTGGTCTTCCTCCGAATGGGCACGGAGGGCGCGGCGCTGGCCACCGTATGCTCATACGGCTTGCTCTGCGTGTGGGTCGTCGCGGAACTCTTCGTCAAAAAGGGCGAGGAGCGGTTTTCCTACAAAGGCTTCCGGGTCGACGCGCGGTTGTTCCGCCGGATGATGAGAGTGGCCGTCCCCGCGATCATCCTGGGCTCCACAAAGAGCGCCGGCTTTTTTATTGTGAACCTGGAGCTCGTCAAATACGGCTCGGCGGCCATCGCGGGCAACGGCATCGGCTCCGACATAAACCAGCTGTTCATGAACCTGACCACCTGCGTGGGGCCGGCCATCACCACGATGGTCAGCCTGAACGTGGGCGCGGGGCAGCCGAAACGGGCCAAAAAATGTTCGGACGTCATCTGCCTGTGGGCCTCGGTGTTTTCCGTATTGCTGGCGGCCGTCTGCATATTGGCGATGCCCGCGATTTTGCCCCTTTATACGAGAGATCCGTTCGTGTACGGCATGGCCTATGACCTGGCGCTCATCTACGGCGTTTCCTATCCGTTTTATGCGCTGATTTTCAACCAGAGCGCCTCTTTTTCCGGGCTGGGCAAAACCACCACCACGCTGATCATACAGTCGCTCCGGGTGTGGGTGTTCCGCTTCGGCATTTTGTACCTGATGTACTGGCTGACGCCCCAAGTGGGCGTATATTCGGTGATATGGTCGTTCTCGCTGTGCAACGTCGCTGCCGCTGGGGTGAGCCATTTCTTCTATAAGAGGATCAATTGGGAAAAAAAGCTGATATAGCAGCTTCTCACCCCCATTGTTCCAAAACGCTCCCGATCTCTTCAGCGTCCTCCGTCGTGAAAATCAGCCTCAGAGAGGCGTATTTGCCCAGTTCCTTCCGCCGCCGCCAGTCACGCGGTTTTTCCGATACGGGCTTCGAACTCATGATCAGCGCGTCACACGTCCCGCACCTCGGGATAACCGGATACTCCGCGTTTTTCCTGTCGGTCAGGCGGAATCCCTTTCCCCCGAAAGCCAGCCCGCAGCTGAAGCCGCCCTCTCCCCGCTTCGCCGCGAAGTTCCCGACCGGGCATTGCCGCGTCGTCATCAACGGTATCCTCCCGTAGACGATCTTTTCAAGGCTGACGCCCTCCCAGGCGTCCCCGCCGGGGTCGAATTCGGGAGAAACGGTTATTGAATCGGTGTATACGGACAGAAAATCGGCCGCCTCGCGGTTCCACGCCGGGAGCGTGTAGTCGGCGATACAGCCGGCTCCGCGCCCGTTTTTCCCGCCGGATAAAGCGCTTCGCTTCCCGAGCGCGCGCAGCTGCCCCCATGTGCGGATCAGGAAGCCGTCGGCGTCGAGCGCGGCGAAATCCGAATCTTCGCCCGTCTCAGCCGCCGGCAGTGCGATATAAAACGCCGCGCCGGCCTCGAGGCAGGCACTCGCCGCGGCCGCGAGAACATCCTCCCGGCGCGCGTCTTTCCCCGTGGAATATGCCGGCCGGACGTCCGGAAGTTCCAGGATCAGCCTGCCGATTTTCAGCGGGCCGGACAAAACGGCCGGGATTTGTTCCGGCGAATAGACCTGCGCGGAATATTCCGGGCAAGCCGAACGGCGAGCGCTATTCGTACTGTTCGCATCGTTTCCGGCGTTCCCGCCTCCGGCCTGCTCCGCCGGGAGTTCCCGCGCGGAATATCCCGTGTAAATCGAACCGCTCGCGTCGTTTCCGGCGTTCCCGCCTATGGCCTGTGCCGCCGGGAGTTCCCGCGCCGGCGGGAAATCGTTTGGAACGCCCGCCTTTTGCCTGCCCGCGGCTAAAATCTCTCGCGTCAGGCGTTCCAGCGCCCGCCGGCGAAGGGCGTTTATCTCGGAAACCGGCAAAAACACGCCTCCAGCGTCGCTGAAGCGCTCCCAGACTATATTGAACGGTGTGCCGCCCGTTTTCGAGAGATTCCGCCTGACAGCGTCCGCCGCGGCGGCCTTGCCCGCCGCCTGAGCCGGTATCCCGGAGAACTCCTCTATGCTTATAACCTGATTTATGCGCGGAGAGCTGCCCCGTTGTTCATCCCCCGCGTTTCCGTATTTTAAGACAAGGCGCGCCGATTTCCCGGGCGCGGCCTCGAATTCCGCGCGCACCTCGGTCTTCCGCGTATCCGCGGCTATAAGCCGGTCGCAGTAATCCTCGAGCGCCTTGTCAAAGGTTTTGAAAACCCTGTCGCCCACCCGTACCGGCGCCCCCGGACCGGGACGCACAGTGAAAAACCCGCCCGCGCCGGCCTTTTCGGAGACGCCCGCGCCGGGGTGCGGCTCGTCCGCCGTCCATATCTCGACGCCGTCGCCGGGGACGACGTCCGCCGACGCCGCTATCCGCCAGCGTCCGTCCGGCAGGGCAGCCTCGGCCTTCCCGCACGGAAGCCCCGAATTCTTCGGGCTTTCCGCGCTCATCATATTGCGCCCGGCGTGATCGAAGAGGTATCCGGCCGTTGAGCCGCCGCCCCTGCAAAAAATCTGCTCCAGGCCCCGAAGCTCCCGGGTATCTATACCGGAGCGCGGAAAACATTTGCCGACGACGTGTACAGAGGAGGTTAATGTTTTCGCACTCCGGTATATCTCCGCGCCGTCGATGGCCCTGCGGTACAAGGAGGCCGTAAGCCCCGCGTAGCGCGCGTTACGCATCCGCCCCTCGATCTTCAGGGCTGTCACCGCGCCCGCGAGGGCCGGAAGCGCCCCAATCGCGTTTATGTCGCGGGGGCTTAGAAGATACCCCTCCGCGCACAGTTTTTCATCCGAACAAAGGCTGTATTTCAGGCGGCAGGGTTGGGCGCACGTCCCGAGGTTGCCGCTGCGCTCCGCCGGCCCGGCCGCGCGTTTTGCGCTGCGCGGTTCCGCCTCCGGCGGAACCGGCCTTATCGAGGCCGTCGAACTTCTGTCCGGTTCGCGCCGGCCGGCCATGTATCCCGGTGTCCCAAGCATGGAGCTCATCAGGCACTGCCCCGAATAACAAACACAAAGCGCCCCGTGGACGAAAACCTCCGTCTCGACGCCGGCGCTTTTTGCGATCATACCGATTTCCTCCGCCGACAGTTCCCGGCTCAAAACCACCCTCTTGAAGCCGGCCTCCCGCAAAAATTCCGCGTCCCCCAGGGTTTTGACCGTCATCTGGGTGCTGGCGTGCAGCGCCAGTTCCGGCGCGGCGCGGCGGAGCGCGCGGGCCAGCCCAGCGTCCTGTATAATGAAGGCGTCGGCGCCCAGGCCGGCGCAGTCATAGACAAAGCGAACCGCGCCGTTCAGTTCGCCGTCCGTGTAAAGCGTGTTCACGGCCACGTAGGCTTTGACGCCCCGCAAATGGCAGAAGCCGAAAGCCGCCTCAAGCTCGTCCGAGCCGAAATTCCCGGCCCCCGCGCGGGCGCTGAAATTCCTGCCGCCGAGATAGACCGCGTCGCAGCCGCAGTTGACGGCGGCTTTCAGGCAGGCGAAGTCCCCGGCGGGGGAAACCAATTCGGGCTTAATTTTAGTTCTACAAGCGCTGTGCTCGATAATGCCGTTACACATCCTTACCGGGAATCTCAACCCTTCGTTATCTGCCCTTCCCGAACTGCCTTTTCGCGTCCGTCGTCGGCATCGGTATCGTCTTCAGGTTTGTCGGCGCGGCTTCCAGGGCGTCTATGTAGTCGCCCAGTTCGCGCTTCGTGTCGTTCAGGCGGCTCTCGAGCCGCGCGATGCGGTCGCGCAGGTCCCTGTTTTCCATCGTCAGCTTGATGATCTCCGAGGACAGGTCGCCGTTCAGCTTCTTTTCCTCGTCGATCTCGCGGGAAAAGGCCTTGTTCGCGGCGTCGAGCCGCTCGCCGCGCTCGGTTTCCTTGAACAGGTCGTCGGCGATGTTAATGGCGATTAGCAGGCTCCGCGTGGCGGGGTTGATGTTCGCGCTGGACTTGCTGCCCTTCAGCTCCCCGGTCTTTTTGTCTATGTACCTGGCCAGTTTCAATATGTACTCGGCGTCCTCGTTCGCGACCAGCGTGAAAACCTCGCCGGATATCACGACCTCCACTTTATTCAGCCCGTTCATGCGCGCCCCTCCCGTTTTGGCGGATCATTCGCTCTATAAATAACATTTCACAAATCCGCTCTAATGCGCTTGACGTTTCCGATTAGCCGCGGCTATAATTCATATGTAATTATTTCTATTATACGGCAAGTATAAATCAGGCGCGGACTTTCGTCAAGGCAAACCAGCGGGCCGCTCACGACAAACGTATGAATATACAAATTGCGTAACGAATGTAGGGCTCGCCGACCCCGGCGCGCCGAGCTTGCAACAATATTCATTGGCAACAATATTCATTGCAAATAGTGCCAATTGGGTGGAACGGCGCGCCGGGGTCGGCGCGCCCTACAACAATAGGAACTCTGATTTTATGCAGAAATACTTTCATGCGTTTGTCGTGGCGGGCCGCGGCAAGCTGCGTGACGGGAACCCCGGGAGGTATCCAAATGCTGGAAAAAATCGACCTGAAGCAAACCATCGGCAAAAAGGCGTACAAGGCCGAGATGACGTCTCTGGAAAAACGCCTCGAATCGCTCCAGCAACGGGTCAAGGACCTGGGCATACCGGTGATAATCGCCTTCGAGGGCTGGAGCGCGTCCGGGAAGGGCACGACGATCGGCAAGATCGTCTATCCCCTCGACCCGCGGCTGTTCAACGTCTACACGATGTCGAAGCTCTCCGAGGACGCGGCGATGCGCCCGTTTTTGTGGAATTACTGGATAAAGACCCCGGAAAAGGGCCGGATAACGATATTCGACAAGAGCTGGCACCGGTTGATTTTGCCCAATCTGGCGGCGCGCCAAAGCGAGCAAGGCGCCAAAACGGGGCAGTACGCCAAAAACGCGCCCAGGCTTCTTGGCGAGGCGGAGGCGGCGGGCTTTTACTACGACGCCAACCAGTTCGAGAAACAGCTGGCAGACGACGGCGCGCTTATCATCAAGCTGTTTTTGCACATCGGCAAGGCGGAGCAGCGCAAGCGCTTCCGCGAGCTGGAGAAAAACCCGGACACGGCCTGGCGCGTGGACGAGCAGGACTGGGAGCAGAACCGGAATTACGACCAGTATGTGAAGCTCTACAGCGAGATCCTCAGGCAAACCGGCGCGGGAGAGCGCTTTTGGTCCATCATAGAGGCGAACGACAGGAAATTCGCCACGATCAAGGCGTACAAGATCATTATCAAGCGCATAGAGGACGAGATATACCGCCGCGGCCAGGCGGCGGAGAAGCCCGCCGCCAGGGAGGAGGACCCCGCTTTCAAGCCGCCCGGCGTAAGCATCCTATCGAGCGTGGACCTCAACAAGTCCATAGAGACGGCGGCATACAAGAAAGAGGCCGAGGCCTTGCAGGAGCGCGTCGCGGAGCTGGGGTTCAAGCTCTACGCGAAGCGCCGGTCGGTGGTCGTCGCCTACGAGGGCTGGGACGCGGCCGGCAAGGGCGGCAACATCAAGCGCGTGACCGAACGCCTCGACCCGCGGGCCTACGAGGTCGTCCCGATCACCGTGCCGACGCAGGAGGAGCTCAACCACCACTATCTCTGGAGATTTTACAACAAATTTCCCAAGGACGGGCACATAGCCATATTCGACCGCTCGTGGTACGGCCGGGTTTTGGTCGAGCGCGTGGAGAACCTGACGCCGCCGGAGGTCTGGCGGCGGGCGTACAAGGAAATAAATGACATGGAGCGCCACCTCTACAACCACGGCGTGATCCTGTTCAAATTCTGGCTGCATATCGACAAGGAGGAGCAGCTCGCCCGGTTCAAGGCCAGGGAGGCCGATCCGCTCAAACAGTACAAGATCACCGCCGACGACTGGCGCAACCGCGACAAATGGGACGCCTACGTGGAGGCGGTGGACGAGATGCTCCTGCGCACGAACACGGGCTGCGCGCCGTGGACGGTCGTGGAGTCCAACTGCAAGAAGTACGCGCGGCTGCGGACGCTTCGGATCATCGCGGAGGAACTGGAGAAGAGGCTGAAGGGTTAGGTATCTGGACGACGGAAATCAATGCGACTTGGATCGCGCTTAACGATAGCGGTGAAGTAATAAAAATAAAAGGTTTGGAGGGTTAAAATGATTGACAGTCACTACCCGATAGATGTAAAACCGCTGAAATATCATAAGTTGCTTATAACATTCGATAATGACGAACAGCGAATATTTGACCTCGAACCTTATTTAAGCGACGGTTACTTCGCGCCTTTAGGCGATATCGCAGTTTTCGATACAGTCAGAATCAGCCCTATTTCGATCGAATGGGCCGGCGGGATTGATATTTGTCCGGACGAGTTGTATTATAACAGTGTGCCGGCGGAAAATTTTTAACTACCCATTACCGCGAGGTGAGCCATGTCTCCCGCCCCGACCCTCATCCGCCGCCGATTCATCCCGGACGAGACGATCACGCTACATGACGAGGTGCTCCGCGCCGACGGCGAAGTCGTCCTCACCAGATGGAAGACGCTCAGCCCCGTCCACGCCTTCGACGGCGGCCGCTCCTGCTATTTTCTGAACAGGGGCTTTAAGCTGAGCAGATTCTACCGGGACGGCGCGCCCTTCGACTACATATACTGCGACCTGATCGAGACCTCCGCCGCTCCGGGCGGCTATGTTTTCACCGACCTGCTGATCGACGTGCTGGTCTACGACAGCGGGTTCGTCAAGATATTGGACGTGGGCGAGGTCTGCGACGCGCTGGACCGGGGCCTTATCGGCGTGGACACGGCAAAAAAGGCTATGCGGCTTTTGGACGGCCTGCTGGGGATCATATATTCCGGGGGTTTCGGCGAACTGGCGCGGATGCTGGAATAGGTCGCTGCCGTTATCAAAAACACAAAGGAAAACGAACAATGGACAATCCACATAAGGGCCACCGCGAGCGGATGCGCAGGAAATACCTGAACGACGGCCTCGACAACTTCGAGGATCACGAAATATTGGAGATTCTGCTGTACTACTGCATACCGATGAAGAACACTAACGAGCTGGCGCACCGGCTTATCGCGGAGTTCGGCTCGCTGCCTGTGCTCTTCGAGTCTGACCCCGTCGAGATCAAGCGCCGGGGCAAGGTCTCCGAGGCTACGGCGGTCCTTCTCAGTATGATCCCGTCGCTGACTAACCGCTATTTCATGAGCAAATGGACCAAAAACATTCGGATCGACAGCTCCGAACTGGCCGGAACCTACGCGATGTCGCTTTTCGCGGGCAAAAACGTGGAGCTGTTCTACCTGATTTGCCTGGACTCGCAGCGCAAGCTGATTCACGCGGCCAAGATCAGCGAAGGGACGGTCGACGAGACGCCGGTATACATACGCGAGATAAACCACGCCATTATCCGCTACAAAGCCGCCAGCGTCATCCTGGCGCACAACCACCCCGGCGGTTCCACCGCGTCCTCGGCTTCGGACAGGGAGGCCACGAAGAAGATAATGGACGCGGCGGGATATATGAACGTGGAGGTCGTCGACCACATCATCGTCGCGGGGGATAAGTATTCCAGCTTCGCGGCCAAGGGGCTGTTCGGGATGGGGTATTGATCATACCGGAGTGCGAAAACAAATAAATAATTTCCTCGTATATCTTTGGTGCAAAAGAAAACTATATAAATCAGGGATGGGAGGTTTTCGGAATGAGCGGCAAGAAGCTCTATAAATCCAGGACGGACAGGAAGATCAGCGGCGTGTGCGGAGGGATCGCCGAGTATGTCGGGGTCGACGCCACTTTGGTGCGCATCGTGTGGCTGTTGCTGGCGTTTACGAGCATCGGGCTGATAGCGTACATCATCTGCGCGGTCATCATGCCCGTTGAACCCGACGTGGTCGATTACAGGGGCGGCGACCGGCGGGACGGCGACGCGCGCGGCGAGGACGACCGGAGAAACTGACGCCGGGGCATTGACCTGCCTAAGGACAGGTCTATTGGAAGGCTCGATCGGCGCTCCGAATGAGGGCGCCGGTTTTTGTATTATCATATATTTTCGAATATGATATAATTAGTTGACAGACGCGTCCGGATGATAATTTATTCACAGATAATTTACAACTTTTTAACACCCGCATAACTTCTGTCTGATAAACTTTCGTCCACCTATACCGGACGCTGAAAACATCTGCCGACGATAAACCGATTCGCCAAGCGCTTCGCTTCAGCGGCGAATCGGCGACTATGGAGGTCAATGTTTTCACGCTCCGGTATATGTACAAGGGAGCTGATCAAATGGGCGAGGAAAACAATCTGAGTTACATAGACAGCGAGAAGACGGAAACCGCCGCGGACGCCGCGAACAACGGCAATAAACCGGAAAAAGAGCGGCGTGCGCTCAAAAAAGCGGTGACCGCCGCCGTCATAATAATAGCCGCCGGCGTGCTGGGCTTCGGCGGGATCAGGGTATATAACTGGTGGCAGGAACGGAAAGCCCGGCAGACGACGATGGCGGACGTCATGATGATGGCGACGGAAAGCGTCCGGACCGGCGGGATCGCCCAGACGGTCAGCGCCTCGGGTGTGGTATATCTCCAGGACGAGCAGTCCGTCTACGCGACGACCACGGCGAAGGTTTCGTCCGTGAACGTGGAGGTGGGCGACAAAGTCACCGCCGGCGAGGAGATCGTCACCTACGACACGGACGACACGAGGACGAGCCTCCGCAAACAGATCTCCCAGACGGAGATCAACCTGGACAACCTGAACCTGACCTTGCAGAGCATGACGGCCCCGCCGTCCGTCGACACTGTCAGACAGCTTCAAAACGCAGTCGACAGCGCGGAGACTTCGCTTTATAACGCTAACCAGACCTACAGCGGGACCCAGACTAAGATATCCGACCAGCAGGCCGTGATCAAGAACGCGGAGGACGGCGTGGCCAAGGCCGAGGACGGCGTGCTCAAAGCCGAGGACGGCGTGGCCAAAGCCCAAACGGTTTTGGAAAAAGCCAAACAGACCTTGAGCGACAACGCGGAGCTTTTGGCCGTCGGCGCAATCTCGCAGAACGACTATAACAAAGCCGAGGATTCGGTGACCTCGGCCGAGGACGCTGTGACGTCGGCGCGGGACGCTGTGACGTCGGCCCGGGACGCGGTAACGAGCGCCAACAACACCCTGACCAGTGCGAAGAACGGGCTGAGGGACCTGAACACGCAGCTGGAGTCCAACCAGGTCGGCATAAACACGGCGCAGAAAAACCTGAACAACGCGAAGCAGAACCTGGCGGATTCCTCGGTCGTTCTGAAAAACGAGACGGACAAGATAAACTACGAAAAGCAGCAAAACCAGATTAAGCTCACCCAGCTCGACCTGGACGACCTCAAGCGCCAGCTGGCCGACACCGTCGACGGCGACGTCAGTCCCATCGACGGCATCGTGACCGCCGTCGGCGTGTCGCGCGGCAGTTCCGTCGGCACCAGCTCGGTCCTCGTGAAGGTGGCGGATTTCAACAAGCTTATCGTTAAGTCCAACATATCGGAATACGACATTCCAAAGCTCGCCCTCGGCCAGAGCGTCACGATGACGTCCGACGGCCTGCCGGGCAAGACATACACCGGGAAGATCAGCAAGATCGGCGACTCCGCCGCCGGCGGGAGCGCCAGCTCCGAGGCGACCGTGCCCGTGGAAGTCTCCATCGGCCAGATCGACGGCGTCGTCAAACCCGGGTTCAGCCTGGACATGACGATAACCACGGCCGACAACCCCGCCGCGCTGATGATCTCGCTCGGCGCGGTCAAAAACGACGCCGAGACCGGCGAGAGCTACGTGTTCAAGGTCGAAAACGGCGTCCTGCGCAGGACGGCCGTCACGCTTGGGATCGTCAGCGACATGGACGTCGAGGTGAAGTCCGGCCTTGCCGACGGCGATGTGATAATATCCAGCCCTGCCGACACGATGACGGACGGAATGCCCTACACGACGGATCCGTCGGCTTTCGCCGGGCTTAGGAACAATAACGGCGGCGGGCAAAATTCCGGAGGCGGCCTGTTCCGGATCGGCGGAGGCGGAGGCGGGGCAGTCAGGGCCTATCAAAACAACGGCGGCGGCGGGCAAATCAGGGATTTCACTGCGCCGTAACAAACGGGGATCCGTGGATACAGCGGAAAATTCGTGTTCTTCGGAGGGATAAGTGGAAGCAAGACCTTTCGTTACGGCGGTGATCGCCGCCGGCGGCGCGGGCGTCCGCATGGGCGGGGCCGTGCCCAAGCAGTTCCTGGATTTATGCGGCAGGCCCGTCCTCGCCTGGACTGTCGGCGTGTTCGACGCCTCGCCGGCGGTAGACGACGTCGTGCTTGTAGTGCCGGGAGGATACGAGGATTTCGCGAGGGAATGTATAATTTCGCGCTACGGTTTCAAAAAGTGCCGGGAGGTCGTCCCCGGCGGCGGCGGCCGCTCCGCCTCGGTTGCCGAGGGCATCCGCCGCGCCCGGCCGGAAACGGGGATACTTGTAGTCCACGACGGCGTCCGGCCGTTCACCGGGGAGCGGGAGATAGAAGCGGTCGTCGGCGGGGCCGTCCGGTACGGCGCCTGCGCGCCGGCCGTCCGATTGAAGGAAACGCTTAAACTCATACGGGCGAATGGCGGGGCCACCGGCGATTTTGCCGTGTCCACGCCCGACCGGGACAGTTTCCGCCTGATTCAAACCCCTCAGGCGTTCGGGTTCGGGCTCATCAAAGAGGCGTACGGGCGTGCGGCCGAAAGCGGCCTAGCTGCCGGGGACGATTCCGCCCTGGCGGAGGCGCTGGGCGTCAGGACATTTCTGATCGAGGGGAATTACGCCAACATAAAAATAACCACGGCGGAAGACATGGTTTTCGCAGAGGCGTGGCTTAAAAAAAACGGCCGCCGATTGAGGTGAACTCAATGAAAAACCTGAAGGACTACCGCGTCGCCGAGCAGACCTTCTTTATTCTCGCTAACGCGCTGATTTTTCTTTTTGTCCACGGCTTCGTGAAGCTTGACCCGAAGGCCCTGCCAGGCTCGGTCGAAACGCTTGGCAAGCTTTTCAACGCCACGGTCGTCTCAGTGATCGCGTTTGGCTTCGTGTGGTTCGTGGAGTGCGTATTCACGAGCGGCGCGAAGGAAAAGCTGCTTTATCTGTTCGGGCGCCTGTCCCCACCCGGCTGCGGGATTTTCAGCGAGATACGGAAAAAGGACGGGGATTCCCGCTTTACCTGCCGCCAGCTCGCGGAAAAATACCCGGAACTGTACAAAAACCTGCCGAACGAGCTTCCCGGGCTGACCGGACGCGAAAAGCGAGCCGCGCGCGCGATCAGGCGCCGCTACGAGAACAGGCAGTGGTACGCGATCTACGACACACGCCGCGACGCGGATATCGTGCTCGCCTCCGAGCGCGAGGCGCTTATGAGCCGCGACATATACATCTCCTCGCTTGTCATGATCGCTCTGTACGGGGCGGCCCTGGCCGCCGGGACGGTCAGTTTCAGGTGGCCGTATCTCCTGTTTCTGTGCGCCGTGACGATTTCCGCCAATTTCGGCGCGAACCGCAAGGCGAAGAGGTTCGCGTACAATGTGGTCGCCTATGACGTCAACAAGTAATACTAATCATAATATTCCAACGTTTTATTCATCCGTTAAATACGCGTTCCAAATCTCTGTTTTTAATCCGTTTAATACCCGTTTGTCCGGGAGGGGGGCTGCCGATGAAGCAAGTCACGATCCACACCGACGGGGCGTGTTCCGGGAATCCGGGTCCCGGCGGCTGGGCCGCGGTGCTGTCATATAACGGGGCCAGGAAGGAGCTCGGCGGCGGCAGCCCCGGGACGACGAACAACCGCATGGAGCTGACCGCGGTCATCAAGGCCCTGGAGGCCCTGAAGGAGCCGTGCGCCGTTTCGCTCTACTCCGACTCGTCCTACGTCTGCAACGCGTTCAACAAAAAATGGGTCTATAAATGGGAAAGCAACGGCTGGATGCGTAAAAACGAGCCGGTCCCGAACGCCGACCTCTGGACGGAACTGCTGAAGCTGACCGAGAGGCACAGCGTGATGTTCGTATGGGTGAGGGGACACGCGGACAACGCGGAGAATCAGAGATGCGACGAGCTGGCGAGGGGGAATATAGAACGGTCCAGACAGGCAATGATATAAGAACTAACCTCAAAGGAGAATCCAGATGACCCCCAACCAAATCACCGCGAACCTCCGCTCCGAATTTGCCGCCCTTTTCGGCGGCGAGCCCGACGGCCTGTTCTTCTCGCCCGGCAGAGTCAACCTGATCGGCGAGCACACGGATTACAACGGCGGATATGTGTTCCCTTGCGCGTTGAGCCTCGGGACCTACGGCGCCGCGCGCAAAAGGGCCGACGGCCGCCTGCGCCTGGCCACGACCAGCAGCCCCGGCGCCGTTGTCGAAGCGGAACTCGGCGGCATCGCCAGGATAACCGCCGGGGCCGAAAAGTGGGCGAACTACCCGCTCGGCGTGGCGGACGAGCTGCAAAAGGCCGGCTACAGGCCCGGCGGCCTCGAAATGGTCATCAGCGGGAACATCCCCGGCGGCGGCCTGTCCTCCTCCGCGAGCGTGGAGCTTTTGACCGGCGTCGCCCTTGACGAGCTCTATTCCCTCAAAATCGGCCGGGTGGAGCTTGTGAAGCTCTGCCAGAGGGCGGAGAACCTCTTCGTCGGCGTGAACTGCGGAATAATGGACCAGTTCGCCGCCGGCATGGGAAAAAAAGACCACGCTATGTTCCTGGACTGCGCGAGCCTGGAGTTCGAGTATGTGCCTGTCGCGCTGCGCGGGCGAACGCTCGTCGTGCTGAACACTAACAAGGAGCGGACTCTGGCCGGCTCGAAGTACAACGAGCGCCGGAGCGAGTGCGAGAGGGCCGTGGAGATGCTGCGCCAAAAGCTGGACATACGGCTCCTTGGAGACTTGTCCGCGCCTGAGTTCGAGGCGAACAAGGGCCTGATAACCGACGGGACCGTCAGGAATAGGGCGGAGCATGTCGTCTATGAGATCGAGCGCACGCGGGACGCGGTTAAGTGCCTAAAGGCCGGCGACGTCAGCACCTTCGGCAGGCTGATGAACGAGTCCCACATTTCGCTTCGGGACCTCTACGAGGTCACGGGGCCGGAACTCGACGCGATCGTCGAGGAGGCGTGGCGGTCGCCGGGGACGCTCGGCGCGCGCATGACCGGCGCCGGCTTTGGCGGCTGCGCGGTCGCGATCGTGGCAAACGACGGATATAAGGGATTTGTGGAGAACGTCGGGAGAAATTACCGGAAAAGGACGGGGCTTGAGGCGGAGTTCTATCCGGTGGAGATCGGCGGCGGAGCGGAGAGGCTGACGTAAACGGTAAATGTCACTCTGAGCGAAGCGAAGGGTCTTTATGCTAAAATGGCTCCGTAACATTGAGGGAAAGATTCTTCGCTTACGCTCAGAATGACAGCTCTTATGCGGTTTTTGACTTTCCGAGGGTACTCGGCTTATATAAAGGAGGGCTTCCATTGGCCGCGCCAAACGTCATCGAGATAAAAAACATCCGCAAAATCTACAAACAGGGCGAGCTGGACGTGCGCGCCCTGAACGGCGTGAGCCTCAGCGTCGCGCGCGGGGAATTTTTGGCGATAATGGGCGCTTCCGGGTCTGGGAAGTCCACGATGATGAACATACTCGGCTGCCTGGACAGGCCGACCTCCGGGGCTTACATACTGGAGGACGGCGATGTCTCCCGGCTCAGCGACTCCAAGCTGGCCGACATACGCAACAAAAAGATAGGCTTCGTTTTTCAGTCGTTTAACCTCCTGCCAAAGCTCAACGCCCTCGAGAACGTGGAGCTGCCGATGATCTACGCCGGCGTATCCATGATGAAGCGCAGGAAGGCGGCCGTTTCGGCCCTGGAACGCGTCGGCTTAACAGACCGCATGAAGCACAGGCCCTCGGAGCTCTCCGGCGGGCAGATGCAGCGCGTGGCCATCGCCCGCGCCTTGGTCAACAGCCCCAGCATCCTCTTGGCGGACGAGCCTACCGGCAACCTGGACAGCCGCTCCGGGGAGGAGATAATGGGCATTTTCCGGGGGCTCAACCGCGAGGGCGCGACGATCGTGATAGTTACCCACGACCCCGACGTGGCCGGGCACACCGGAAGGATAGTCACTTTCCGGGACGGGGTCATCATCTCCGACAGCGCATTCGAAAATCCGCCGCGGATAAGGAACTGTCCAGAAATAACATGCACATTTTTTTGAAACGACGAACGCTTCTACGGCGTTTCAAAAAAATATTTGATCAGTTTATTTCTGGACAGTTCCTACCGGGAGGGAGCTTATAATGAGCCTGTACGAGAGCGTGCGCTCGTCCCTGAAAAACATCTTTTCGAGCAAGCTGCGGACTTTTCTGACCATGCTCGGGATCATAATCGGAATCGGCTCCGTGATTATCATTACCTCCCTCGGCGAGGGCAGCCGCGTCCAGATGAACGCCCAGTTCGCGTCCATGGGCATCGGCAGGCTCAACGTGAGCGTCGCCAGAAGCGGCCGCGCCATAAGCCAGAACGATCTGCTGAAAATTGCAGACTACAACGCTCTCGCCAGGGTCGCCGGAGTTAAATACGCCGCCGCCGTGTTCACGTCGAACGCTACGATAAAGCTGCTCGACCCTACCGCCACGAAGCAGGCGGCCCTGACCGGCGTCTACGGGGGTTATCAGGACGTGATGAGCCCGACATTGCTCTTCGGGAGGTTCATCGTGGCCAGCGACAACGACAACGCCTCGTCCGTCGCCGTCATAGACGACGCCACCGCGGCGAGCGTGTTCGGCTCCGCGGACGCGGCCGTCATCGGCCGTAAAATATCCCTTAAAACCAATCGCGGAACGCAGAAATACACGGTCGTCGGCATAGTCAAAAACCCCAACGCCGCGCTGCAGCAGATGTTCAGCGACCAGTTTCCGGCGACGGTCTACATGCCGATGGTAACGCTGCAGCGGCTCGTCGGCACGAAGCAGATCTCGCAGATCACGGTGGTCGTGAACGACACGAACCGGATCGACGCGATCTCCGCGAGCCTGACTCAGCGCCTGAACGCCCTGCACGGGACGACAGACAAGTATTACGTCCAAAACCCCATGTCCGTGATGGATCAAATCAACTCCATCCTCTCCATGGTGACGGGCTTCATATCGGCCGTGGCAGGCATATCGCTGCTGGTCGGCGGCATAGGCGTCATGAACATCATGCTGGTCACGGTCTCCGAACGCACCCGCGAAATCGGCATACGCAAGTCGATCGGCGCGAAACGCAGAGACATCCGCCTGCAATTCCTTATAGAAGCGGCCATCCTCACAGCCATAGGAGGCGTGCTCGGCCTGCTCCTGGGCTGGGGCGGGGGCATACTCGCCGGCAGGATCGTCTCTATGGCGACCGGCGCCGCCCTGACGGCGGTCGTCTCACCCTCGGCGGTGCTGACCGCGGTTTTGGTCTCCGCCGGCATCGGGATCATCTTCGGCGTCTACCCGGCCAACCGCGCGGCAAAGCTGGACCCGATAGAGGCTTTGCGGTACGAATAAATTATTTATTTCATAACCTGCCTCCCTTCGTCATATACATACATCGTATAACGAAAAAGGGAGGCAATTCCTTGAAGACCTACATAGAAGAAAGGGCTGTGGAAGTAGCGAATTTTATCATCTCCAGCAACGCCACCGTGAGAGAAACCGCGAAGAGATTCGGAATCAGCAAATCAACCGTACATATGGAAGTAACGAAATAGTGCGGTTGTTGTGGATAGTGCGCTAGCGGGTTCAAAACGTTCCGATACGAAATAAGGCTCCAAAAGATAAACCAGTTCGATGATTCCGTGACTGTTAAAAAAGAACCTCTATTTGTTCCCTATCGAATTTTACCTCTTCTTTCCTTCCTTGAGGAGTTTTTTTGCGATGCTTTTTGCATGTCAGGGATAAAACCTTAGACGCATGCAATGTTTTTTGACAATTATGTAAATGTTTGCACGCGCCGTTCCGCGCGCATTTCCCATAAATCGCCTCGAAAACCCCTTAAAACCGGGATAATCTCAATGCGTCCGATTTTGTCGACAATTTTACGTTACCCTCTTTACATGTCAGTTACTCGATATGAGATATTAGTGAGAAGATAATGAACCCATTATCTTTTCCGTGTCCGCTAGTCGCGCGACGTTCCTCATTCCAACGATCATTGCGGGGTTGCCGCAATGACTGGAGCCGAGACGGGACGTCCGTGCGAAACCGGATAACCCTCTTTACTGACCACGGC
>Ga0209629_10000826_pt1 | contig 18117 bp, 25 predicted proteins | sample TergutCu122P5_FD_187286 | JGI IMG/M metagenome (GOLD analysis project Ga0209629, IMG submission 187286) | Cubitermes ugandensis P5 segment gut microbial communities from Kakamega Forest, Kenya - Cu122 P5 (SPAdes) (version 2) | ecosystem: Host-associated > Arthropoda: Insects > Digestive system...
GATGAAACTATTTTTCTGCCCATTATTCTGCTCCCAATTTTATTTGATGTAGGAATTTAAGAATGTAGGAATGTAGTAATGTAGTAATGAATGATGAAATTCTCCTACGTTCGAATTTCTTTAATTATAAATTTTATTTTTAGAATTTGAGTGTAACAAAAATTTTTTTCTTCATTCTTACATTCCTACATTCCTACATTATATTGTTTAATCCTATCTTTTACAGCCTGCTCACCTAAAACCTGCATTATTTCATATAAGTCCGGCGTGTTGCACCTGCCGGTTAATACTACTCTTATAACAGTGCTGATGTCTCCTACATGTCCTTTATAACTTTCCGGACTTAGCTTGTACTCTTTTACTTCTGCTGCATATCCCAGCTCTTTTGCTAAATCTTTTATTTTGTTAAACCAGGTTTCTTTATCATCTGTAATATTAAAATAGCTTTCAATGTATCTGGTTATTATATCCTTTATTTCTTCCCTATCATTTATTTTCTGAAATTCATAATTTGTATTTTCTGCAAACTTCTCATTATACATATAAATAATATTTTCTTTTAAATCAGACCATTTTGATATATCTTTTCTAGGTTTTATATTTCCTCTTTCTATCCCCAATATCTTAAGGCTGCAGACTTTATCTTCTTCAAGCATCTGCTGCAGGTCTTTATCGTAAGTTTTAGCCCAGTTTAAAGCTTTATTATATATTTCTTCTGCAGTGTATTTTGATATTATAGTTTTAGATACATCCAGAAGTTTAACCATATCAAAAACTGCTCCACTTACATTCATCCTGCTTAGCTGAAATTCAAACTCATTTATAGCTTTATCCGGATTTGCCTTTCTCCAGCCCTCAAAATTTGAATTGGCTATATTTAACAAATATTCTGTAACAGCCTCTGCAGGTATTCCCTCTTCGCTATAGTAACTTACAGCAGCTTCAGGGTCTTTCCTTTTACTTATTTTTCTTTTGCTTCCATTATCATCTTTCATTATTGTTGCAGTATGTGCAAATTTAGGCATTTTAAATCCCAACATTTTAAACAGCTCTATGTGTATTGGTATAGATGACACCCACTCATCACCACGAATTACATGTGTCACTTTCATCAGATGCTCGTCAACTGCATGTGCAAAGTGATATGTAGGAAGTCCGTCAGCTTTTATTATTACAATATCCTGGTCATTTTCCGGAAGCTCTATATTCCCTTTTATTATATCATGATGCTTGAACTTCTTATCTTCCCTGCCTCCAGACTTTAACCTTACAATATATTTTTCTCCATTTTGTATTTTTTCTATAGCTTCATCTAAAGGTATATTCCTGCATTTAGCCCATACACCGTAGTATCCGGGTTTTATCTTTGCCGCTTCCTGTCTGGTTCTTGTTTCTTCCAACTCTTCAGGCATGCAAAAACAAGGATATGCCAAACCTCTTTCAATTAACCATTTGGCATAAGATGCATAAATTTCTTTTCTCTCGCTTTGTTTATATGGTCCATATTCACCTTTTTCAGCAGTTTCAGATATCACGCCTTCATCTGGCACAATATCAAAATCTTTTAATCCTTTTACTATCTGCTCTGTGCCATTTTCAATTTCTCTTTTCTGGTCTGTGTCTTCAATCCTTAGTATAAATACCCCTTTTGTCTGGTTTGCCAGTTTTTTATCTATTATGCTTCCAAATAATCCTCCTATATGAATAAATCCTGTCGGACTTGGCGCAAATCTTGTAACTGCTGCACCTTCCGGAAGATTCCTTTCAGGATATTTTTTTTCATAATAGTCAATATCTTTGGCATCTGGAAATATTAAATTCGCCAGGTCGTTAAAATCCATTTATTGCACTCCTTTAAAACTTGATTTACTTGTCCTCCTTGTTTAAGGAGGCTACTTACAGAGAACAGCTGAGGGAGGATTTTTTTACAATATTTCTCTCCTTAACTCCTCTGCCGTTTTTGTACTAATCATCGCAGGGGGAATATCAAATACGGTTTTAGCTCCGATTTCGCCTTTTTTATAAAGTCTATATGCCGCTCTTGCATATGCAAGCATAATACTTGCAGTAAATTCAGGGTTATTCTCCAGTTTTAAAGAAAATTCCATTACCTGCTTGTTTTCCTTTGTTGTATTCCCAGATGTAATTACAAAGCCTCCATGTGGCATTTTTCTATGGTTTTTATTAAATTCTTCTATAGATATAAAATTAACTGTTGTATCATAATCCAAAAAATAATTAGGCATATTTCTTATTTCCTGCTCTATAGCAGTTTTATCGGCATCTTCTGCAGCTACAATATAGCAATGCCTTGTGTGCTTTTCTCTTGTGGTATAATCAGGTGTTTGTCCTGCAAGCACTACTGCCATGGCTTCTTCCACAGGTATAGTATATTGAATTGCATTTAATACACCTTTTACTTCTTTAATTGCTTGTGAGTGACCTTGACTTACTCCGGGTCCTAAAAATGTATATACCTTGCCTTTCGGCAAAATTGCTTCGCCATAAAGTCTGTTAATCGAAAACATTCCCGGGTCCCATCCTGTAGATATAACAGATACTTTTCTGCCTTCATTTGATGCATTATTCATTTTTTCGTAATATTCAGGTATTTTAGCATGTGTGTCAAAGCTGTCTACCACATTAAACATTTTTGCCATTTCCGGTCCCTGCAGAGGCAAATCTGTTGCAGAACCGCTGCATAAAACAAGTACATCAATTTTATCTGTATAATTTTCTATATCATCTATATGATGCACTTCCAGCCCCTCAGCATCTATCTGCTTAGGGTCTCTTCTCGTAAATACTCCGCACAATTTCCATATCCGGCTGATTACTAATCATTTCAGATACCGCTTTTCCTATGTTCCCAAAACCTACAATTCCTATTTTTATCATGGTAACAATGCCTCCTTTTCTTTAACTTTAACATTGTACCATATATTTTACATTTCCGGAACTATTTTTTTAATATATTATAGATTAATTTTCACTGCTAATTACATATTTTTGCACCTAATGGTCTGCCTCCTATTAAATGAAAATGTAAATGTTCTACAACCTGACCGCCCTCTTCTCCGCAATTTACAATTACTCTGAAGCCTCTTTCATTTATTCCTTCAGTTTCTGCTATGTTATTTATTATAGAATATATTCTGCCAATTACTGCTTCATCTTCTTTTGCTATATGTGTTAATTTTCCTATGTGTTTTTTAGGAATTATCAATATATGAATTGGTGCTACTGGGTTTATGTCTCTAAATGCTATTACTTCCTCATCTTCATACACTATATTTCCCGGTAATTCTTTATTTGCAATTTTACAAAAAATACAATCTTTCACTTTACTTCCTCCTCGTAAAAATATATACAGACATCCGCTCCCAGGATGTTCACATATTTAAATCTGCTTACCCCTCCCCACTGGCGCTGTAATGCTCATTCTTCGCATAACAGGATTGCTTTTATCCTTCTTACTCCTGCTGAGCTGGCTTCTTCTTTTTTTATGGTAAATTTGCCTAACTGTCCAGTATGCTCTACATGAGGACCTCCGCAGATTTCTTTGCTGAAATCGCCTATTGTGTAGACTTTGACTTTGTCACCATATTTGCTTTCAAAAAGTCCTGTTGCGGAAGAAGCTTTTGCATCTTCTAATGACATTTCTTCGCAAACAACTGGTAAATCTCTTTTAATCTGTTCATTTACTATATCCTCCACCTGTTTTATTTCTTCAGGTGTCATTTTTTGCGGATGTGAAAAATCGAATCTCATTCTCTCATTTGTTATATTTGAACCTTTTTGTGCCACATGACCACCCAACACTTGTTTTAGAGCTTTATGCAAAAGGTGTGTTGCTGTATGATACTTGGTTGTTTCTTCACTTTGCTCGGCAAGTCCGCCCTTAAACTTCTGCTCTGCACCTTGCCTTGACTTTTCCTGATGAATTTTATAGAGTTTCTGAACTTCGTCCATATCAATTTTAAATCCCTGTTCTTTGGCTAATTCTTCTGTCATCTCAGGAGGAAAACCATATGTCTCATACAATCTAAATGCAATATCTGCATCTATTGTTTTTTTATTTTCTTCTATTGCATGTTTTATTGCTTTATTAAACTCTTTTTCTCCATTTATCAAAGTCTTCATGAATTTATCTTTTTCAGCAGCCAGCACACTTATTACTGTATCTTGATTTTCTGCCAATTCCGGATACATTTCTTTTAATATCTCTATATATTTAACTATTAAGCTTTCCAGATTGTTTTCGTCAATTTCAGCTTTCCTCATGTGTCTTACAACTCTTCGTATCAACCTTCTTAAAACATATCCCTGGTCAATATTGCTTGGCCTAACTCCATCTACTATAAGGAGCATACTGGCTTTTAAGTGGTCTGCAATTATTCTGTGGCTGCGGAGAATGGTCTCTGGAGACGGAGGGACACATTGGTCCCTCCCTACATTCCCTGTATCCTTTGACAATTTTTTTAACTCATCCATTATAGGGGCGAATATTTCTATTTCAAACACGCTGTCTTTCCCTTGAAATGTCATTGCAGCTCTTTCTAGTCCCAGCCCTGTATCAACATTTTTTTGTTTCAATTCAGAATATGTTCCATCATCATTTTTAAAATATTCCATAAAAACATTATTCCATATTTCTATGTATTTCCCGCAGCTGCATGACGGATTACAATCTTTGCTGCATTTCTCCTTTCCTGTATCATAAAAAATTTCCGTGTCCGGTCCGCAAGGTCCATGCTCTCCAACAGGCCCCCACCAATTTTCTTTTTTTCCATAAAAGTATATATGTTCTTTTAATATCCCTTCATTTTCCCATACTTCGGCTGATACTGTATCTTTTGGGCAGTCACTGTCTCCTTCAAAACAGCTTATATATATCTTATCTGCCGGAATGTTTAAGTCTTGGGTTAAAAATTCAAAACTCATTTTTATAGATTCTTCTTTAAAATAGTCTCCAAAAGACCAATTCCCCATCATTTCAAAACATGTCAAATGAGAGGTGTCTCCAACAGACTCAATGTCTATTGTTCTTATGCATTTCTGATAATCAACCACTCTATTACCTGCCGGATGTTTTTCGCCTACAAGATATGGAATAAGCGGATGCATTCCCGCCGGTGTAAACAGCACTGACGAATCATTGTCCGGCACTAATGGCGCTCCATCAATTATCTGATGATTGTGTTTTTTAAAAAAATCTAAATATTTATTTCTAATATCTATTGCTCTCATAAAATTCCTCCTCGTACCAGTATATTATATATTATATTTTAAAATTTTTGTCAAATTTATGCATAATTTTTCAAATCTATAAAGTAAAATGTTTCAAATCTATAAAAAAGTCGGCTAATTTATATTGTTAATAAATATTAGCCGTTTTTTTGAGAAAAGTATTGATAATTTTATTTTTTTCGGCTATAATATGATTAGGTTAAGGATTAGCCGAAAAAGGAGATGCTGATTATGGATTATATAAAACGTGATATAGAAAAAATCATATTAAAGTTAACAAATGAGTATCCAGCAATTTTAATTACTGGACCTAGACAAGTGGGTAAAACAACAATGCTTAAAGAACTAATGAAAGGAACAAATAGAAATTATGTTTCACTTGATGATTTAACCCAAAGGGCATTAGCAAAAAATGATCCTGCAATGTTCTTTCAAATTCACAAACCACCAATACTAATAGATGAAGTGCAATATGCACCAGAGTTGTTTACTTATATAAAGATTATGATTGATGAAAACCGCAATGCAGGAGATTTTTGGCTTACAGGTTCTCAAATATTTAAACTCATGAAAGGAGTCCAAGAATCTTTAGCAGGTCGCGTTGCTGTATTAAACTTATCATCGCTTTCACAAAATGAAATATATAATCATTTAGAAAATATACCTTTTACTACTGATTTAAAGGTTCTTTCTGAAAAAGAAAAGCAAATAGAAAAAGCAACTACAATGGATATTTTTCGGAAGAATATTTAAAGGCTCTATGCCTGCAATAGTAAGTGGAGAGTACTCTGATAGTAATATTTTTTATATGAGTTATTTAAGTACTTATTTAGACAGGGATATAAAAGAATTATCTGAAACAATTGACTCTTTAAAATTTATGAAGTTTATAACAGCGGTTGCAGCGAGATGTAGTGGGCTTGTAAATTATTCTAACATAGCACAAGATGCTGAAATAAATGAAGTTACTGCAAAGGATTGGTTACGGTATATTAGAAACACTAGGAATTATATTTTATTTACATCCATATTCAAACAATATATTAAAACGTACTATTAAAACACCAAAATTATATTTTTATGATACTGGGCTTGTAACCTATCTTACAAAATGGAGCAGTCCAGAAACATTAGAAAGTGGTGCTAATTCAGGAGCAGTACTAGAAAATTATGCTGTTAGTGAAGTTTATAAAAGTTATTATAATGATGCTAAAACACCATTTATATATTATTATAGAGATAAAGAACCAAATGAAATAGATTTAATAATAGAAACTGATGGAGAGTTATTACCAATAGAAATTAAGAAAACAGCTAGCCCAAGTTCAGAATTAGTTAGAGTATTTAAAGTATTAGACAAACCAAGTATTAAACGTGGTAAGGGAGCAGTATTATGTATGAAAGAAGAGTTGTCTGCATTTAGTGAACAAAACCTTATCATACCTATAAGATTGATATAATAGTATCTTATACTAGTTATACTAGAAATTTTGTGTCTGCATTTTTGAGTAGGCAAATTGTTGACATTCCATTGTAACTTGATTCGCTATATCACCTCCACCAGATATAACACATATATCTTTATATTTATCATTTACATTAAAATCTGTAATATATAAATTTAATGTCACAGTAAATCCTTCAGACATTTTAAAATTTTTGTCAAATTTATGCATAATTTTTCATATCAAACAAATAATAATTCTAAACTTAGAAATTTAGTGAAGGGTGAAGAGTGAAAAGTGAAGAGTACACGCTTCGCGTGAGGAGGTATTAGTTTGAAAGCAACTGGAGTAGTTAGAAGAATAGATGATTTGGGAAGAATTGTTATTCCGAAGGAAATAAGAAGAACTTTGCGTATAAAAGAGGGTGACCCTCTTGAGATATTTACAGATAAAGAAGGAGAAGTAATTTTAAAGAAATATTCTCCAATTGGTGAACTCTCTGAGTTTGCAACAGGTTATGCTGAAACGCTTTCTAAAACCACGGGACATATTGCATGCATAACAGATAAAGATTCTGTTATAGCAGTTTCACGGCGGTTCTAAAAAAGATTTTCTGGAACAATCTTTGAGTAAAGAATTAGAAAAGATAATTGAAAATAAAGAAATATATAAAAGCAGTGAAAACCATGAGGTAGCTCTTCCCATAACTCAAAATGATACAAGAGAAAGAGTTAATAATGCTCAAGTTATATATCCTATAGTTTCAGATGGAGATAGTATAGGAAGTGTAATTCTCATTTCTAAAGAACAGGATAAAAGAATGGGAGATACTGAACTTAAGGTAGTTCAATCTGCAGCTGGATTTTTAAGCAGTCAGATGGGGATTTAGAGATTAGAGAATAGAGAATAAAAAAATTCGCGCTTTGCGCGAATTTTTTTATTCTTCCTCTTCTGTGTTAAGTAAGTATTTGCCTACAAATGCTGCTATAGCGCCTCCAACTAACGGTGCAAGTATAAATACCCAAACTTGTTTTATTGCTTCTCCACCTACAAAAATAGCTGGTGCAAGGCTTCTTGCCGGATTTACTGAGGTTCCTGTTAAAGGAATTCCAAGTATGTGTACTAATACTAATGTTAAACCAATAAATAGTCCTGCAAGATTTCCTACATTTGATTTTTTGCTTGTTGTTGCTATTACTACAAGAACAAATACAAAAGTAAGAATTGTTTCAATTAAGAATGCTCCTCCTGCTCCAAAAGAATTAAATGCATTCTGTCCTAAAGCGTCTGTACCAAATCCTCCTATCTTTAATATTGTGAATAGTGCCAAAGAACCTAAAAGTGCTCCTATTACCTGTGAAATAATATATCCACAAAATTCTGCGAAGCTCATTCTTTTGTTTATCCACATTGCAAATGATACTGCTGGATTGATATGACATCCTGAGATTTTTCCAATTGTGTAAGCCATAGCTACAATTGAAAGTCCAAATGCAAAAGCCACTCCAAGTACGCCAAGGTTTAATGCAGCACCACAAACTGCTGCTCCAGTTCCAAAAAGCACTAATACAAATGTCCCTATAATTTCGCTTATGTATTTAGGCATGCTTTTCATCATAATTCACGACCCCTTTCTATTTTAAATTCTAATGTGATTATAAGTTTAATTTAATTATATGTCAAGATATCATAAAATATTTTTTAAAATTTAAAATATCTATTGACCTTACTTGTTTGAACGTATATTATATAGATGGTGGTACAAATGAAAGAACATTTTGATTTTTATAGTAAAACTAGTTTAAAATCATATAATTTGAATGAAACAATGAGGTATCAGTTAGCCATGCTGGACAGTCTGGATGCATTCACCAGAGTACATAGCGAAAATGTAGCAAATATAACATGCAGGCTTTGTGAACGTTTAGGAATGCATTCGGATTTTGTGGTTTATTGCACAATATGTGGATATCTGCATGATATAGGCAAATTATTTATTCCTCTGGAAATATTGCAAAAACCCGGTCCTCTTACAAATGAAGAATATGAAATAATGAAAAAACATGCAGCTATGGGATATAAAATGTGTATGGACGACCCGACATTAAGACCATATGCAAATGGTCCTAAATATCACCATGAAGCTCTTAACGGCTCTGGGTATCCGGAGGGATTAACTAAAGGCGAAATACCGATTGAAGGACAAATAATCAGAGTTGCAGATGAGTTTGATGCTATTGTAAGTAAAAGGCATTATAAAACCCATATTGGTGTCACAGATACATTAAAACATCTTATTAAAGAAGCGGAACCGAGTATACCAAAATCTGTAGCACTTAAAAGTTTGGAAGAAAATGCTAAAATCGGCAAACTTAATCCTAAAATAGTAAAAAAATTATGCAAAGTTGTTATTGAGGACATTGAATATGAAATAAGCTGTATTTTTGATTATACAAAATATTTAAAAGAAGAAATAGAAAGACTTGAACAAATAAGCACATATAATATTCAGATGGAAAAAACAAAAAACGAAAAGAAAAAAGAATATTATAAAGCAGGAATGGAACAGCTTCTCCAGAACAGAGAAGACTTGAGAAATTATAAATATGTACTGGAAGAATATAGAACTGCTCTTCTAACACGTAAAGAAGTTATAAATAATCTTTTTGATGAAATTAAACAAATTAAAAAGCTGAAAATTTGAATTTTCAGCTTTGTTCCCATCTTACCATTTTTATATCTTTATATCTTTCCAAAACTTCCATGTATTTCTGGTATTCTTCTTCCCACAGCATATCCGGCACTTTATCAAATGCGTCAAATACTATTTCCGCTTCATGAAGAAAGATTAATTGTTCAGAACTGCTGAGTTTTTTATATTTTTCTGCAAATTGATACAATTTCTCTAATGTCTGATTTGCTTTTATAAATCCATAAAAATCTTTTATTTTTATACCAGACAGCTTTATTTGCATAACTGCTAAAAGAGCTAATGCAAATACAACAAATATTAATATATATATAACAGCTACTGCCAAAGAGCTCAATGTTTCCACCTACCAGAATTAATTATACCATATTATGGTTTTCTTGGCAAATTTTGCAGATTTTTATATATAATTGGTTTTGCAAAAAGTCTATTGATAAATAATTTTTATTAGTATATAATTTTATTGTCTACAGTTTCTAAAGAGGAAGTTTGAAATTACAATGGATGAGAATATAAAAAGAAAAAATAATTTAAAAATTTATCCCATATATAAAATGTTTTCATGGGATATCCTTTTTTATTTTGCAATAAGTTTTATATTTGTAAATCAGGTAAAAGGCTTGTCAGCCGCTACAATACTATTTATAGATGCTTTTTACCCGATTTTCAAAATTATATTTGAAATTTTCTGCATAACTATTGTTGACCATATTGGGAAAAGAAAAAGCTTGATGCTTGGCAACATGGCAATAGGTGTAAGCACCCTGTTTCTTATTCTAGGCAGCGGAGTAACTGCTTATTTAATTTGTGATGTAATAATGGCTTTCGGGTTTGTTTTAAAAGAACTTTCTGAAGATACTTTCTTAAGCGACTCTATACCAGACTCTGAATATAAACCAAATATATTTTCTAAAATAGATGGCAGAGGATGCACAATGTTTTATTACTTAGATGCTGTGTCATCTATAGCCACAGGTTTCTTATTTGTAATAAATGCATATATACCAATGGTAATATCATTTATGTTTTCTGTAATTTCAACCTTAATTGCATTTCGTTTTGAAGACGTAAATAATGAAAAATCACATAAAACTTCTTCTGAACAAAATATAACACAATATATAAAAGATATGAAACATGCTTTTAAATTTATATTTCAATCCAGCAGATTGAAGAGTTTATTAATGTTTTCTGCTTTATGGATGTCATTTGCCAGTTCATTCAGTACATTTAGAAGTGCTTTATTGCTGCATCTGAATTTTCCTGCTAAATACTTTGGTATAGTAGTTGCCATTGGTCAATTATTATCTGCTTTTTCAACAAATCAGCAGCTGTTAATCCATAAAAAATTAAAAAACAAAACACTTGCCTGGTTCTCTTTACCTATTGTTTTCTCCCTTATATTAATGAGTCTTGCTATTGTATGCAATTTCAACATTAAAATAGTATCTGTCCTTACAGCTGCATTTCTTGCTATATTCTACATTATAAAAGGTCCATATAATACACTTATTAAAAGATATTACAATAGTTTTTCAACTCCGGAAATCAACACCAAAATATATACGGCTAAATCTTTTATAGAGAGTCTTGTAAGGTCATTAATGCTGTTTTTTGCGTCATTCTTAATGAGTTCAACTGATATAGCGTATACATTACTGATAATTGGCTGTATTTTAGCCATCTTATTTATATTATTACTGGACTACATGAAAACCAGAATTGGACTTAAACCAGAAGAATACAACAAAAAGGACATTGAATTTCGTTTGCTCAGGTGAACATTGGGAACTGGACATTGAAAACACAAAAAGACGACCGCTCCCAGAAGGATATATTTTAAAAATTTTCGGTCCCCCCCCAGGCGCAACTCGGGCTCCCCCAAAAATTTTTAAAATATATCCTTCTTCGCGCTAGTGTTATCTAACTCTGAATGAACCGTCTCTCTTGGCAAATCCCTTCTGGGAGCGATCGTCTTCTTGTAACCTCATTTACAAAATCGATGGTTCGCAATAGTCACTATAACCGGTCTTGACCATATCCATTGATTAGTTGTTTTATTCGGATTAAAATAATATATTGCTCCATTTGAAGGGTCCCATCCATTTATTGCATCTTGCGCAGCATTTATTGCAGTCTGATTTGGAGTAAGATTAATTTGTCCGTCATTTACAACACTAAATGCTCCCGGCTCATATATTACACCAGCCAAAGTATTAGGAAATGCCGAATTTTTCATTCTGTTCAAAACAACAGATGCAACCGCAACCTGTCCTGCAAACGGTTCTCCTCTTGCTTCTGCATAAACTAACCTTGCCAGCAGGTACACATCTACAGCATTACTTGAAGAATTAATTTTGTCAGAACCTGAACCCGTTATGCCCATTGCTGCTAGAGTTTTAGAACCTGCAATTCCATCTTCTGCAAGACCATTTTTCCTTTGAAAATATTTTACTGCTTCTAAAGTCTTGCTTCCAAATATTCCATCCACTGCCCCTGTATAATATCCCCATCTTTTTAATTTATCCTGAATGAGCCTTACTTCCTCGCTCTTTGAGCCATATTTAGAAAGTGCATACACTCCGCCAGCTGCGTTATCATCTCTTAAAAAAATATTATAAGACAGGTATGAAAATATCAATATTATAAGTATTATTGATGCTATTGTTTTCTTCACACTAAACCACCTTAGGAATATTTTTTCCAAAAGTGGAAGTTTTTATACAAATACAATTGATTTCAAATCAATTAAAATATTCCCACTATATTGCCATGTTCGTCAATCCCAATCTTCTCTGCTGACGGCACTTTAGGCAAGCCCGGCATTGTGAAGATATTTCCTGTCAGCACTACAACAAATCCAGCACCTGCTTTTAATACTACATCTTTTACATGAATCGTAAAGGGCTCATCATACAATAAATTTTTCGGGTCATCTGATAAAGAATACTGCGTTTTTGCAATACATACAGGAAAATTCCCATATCCGTTTTTTTCGATTACATCAATATTTTCAGCTGCTTCCTTAGAATACTCTACTCCTTTGGCTCCATATATATGTTCTGCAATTTTTTCTATCTTCTCTCTTATACTATCTTCTAAATCATATGTAAACTTAAAATCATTTGGTTTTTCGCATAAGTCTTTAGCCTTTGCCGCCAGGTCTGCCGCACCTTTGCCGCCCGCACCCCATGCTTCAACCAAGCTCATGTTTATACCATCTTCTTTTAATTTACTCTCCAAATATTCTATTTCTCTTTCTGTATCTGTATTATACTTGTTTATTGCTACAATAACATTTAGACCAAACTTGTTTTTTAAATTATCAATATGCTTCAGCAAATTGTGAATGCCTTTGCCTAAATATGCAATACTTTCTTCTTCTGGGTCGCTTAAGGGCACGACCCCTACAGGCTGCCCTCCATGATATTTAAGTGCTTTTATTGTAGCAACTACAACCACTGCATCTGGAGCTTTAGGCAAATGCCTGCATTTTATATCCAAGAACTTTTCTGCTCCCAAATCCGCACCGAAACCCGCTTCTGTAACAGTATAGTCTGCAAGCTTCATAGCTAATTTTGTTGCAATAATGCTGTTGCATCCATGTGCAATATTTGCAAATGGTCCCCCATGTATTACTGCCGGAGTATTTTCCAAAGTTTGAACCAAGTTAGCATTTATTGCATCTTTCAGCAAAACCGTCATCGCTCCTTCTGCCTTTAAATCCCTTGCTCTAATCTCTTTTCCATTTTTATTGTACCCGATTACTATGTCTCCCATCCTATTTCTTAAATCATCTAAGTCTTCAGACAGGCAAAGTATAGCCATTATCTCTGATGCAACTGTTATATCAAATCCATCTTCCCTAGCGACTAGCCCTTTTTCACCTGATAATGCAACCTCCACTTTTCTAAGAGCCCTGTCATTTAAGTCCACACATCTTTTCCATATTACTTTATCAATTCCAAGCTCATTTCCAAAAAATATATGATTATCTATCATTGCTGCAAGCAGGTTGTTAGCTGAGGTTACCCCGATGTATATCTCCTGTAAAATGCAGATTTATGTCTTCCATAGGAGCTATCTGCGCATACCCTCCACCTGTTGCCCCGCCTTTTATTCCAAACACCGGTCCAAGTGAAGGTTCTCTTAATGCTAATATTGATTTTTCTCCTATTTCTTTTAGTCCATCCGCAAGCCCTATCGCTACTGTTGTTTTCCCCTCACCAAGCGGTGTTGGATTAATTGATGTAACCAAAATTAATTTCCCATCTTGATCGTTTCCCAATTCTTTAAATATTTTATTCGAAATCTTAGCTTTATATCTGCCATACTGCTCTATATAATCTTCGCTTATACCAAGCTTTTCAGCCACTTCTTTTATACTTTTAAGTTCCGCATTCCTTGCTATCTCAATGTCTTCCATCTTCTCCCTGCCTTCTTCAATTCTTAAATCATTCCTACATTCCTACATTCCTACATTAATTAAAGTTTTCCTCCGAAACAGTCCCATCTTCCTGCCTCACCAATATTGATATTTTCTTTTCTGCATTTTCAAGATATTTACTGCATTTTTTAGAAAGATTCACCCCTTCTTCAAATTTTTTCATTGAATCATCTAAATTAAGTTCACCTTTTTCCAACTGCTGAACAATATTTTCAAGCTCTTTCATTGCTTCTTCAAAATTTAATTTATCCTCTTTCTTGTCCATATTTCTCCCTCCTACATTTGAAACAATTCAAAAACGAGTAGTAGTAGGCATACGAAGTTTTTCAATTGTTTCATTCCTGTGTTACGACACCTGTATCTCTATTAACCACATACCAGCATATTGCATCCCTTGTAGCTATATCTCTTACTACCACAACATAATCACCATTTGTCTTCGTAGTTTCATACTGAATATCTACACTGCTGTCAGGTCCCCATTTTTGTTTAATTATCTGAACTGCTTCATCAGATGATGTTACAGGTCCATTACTGGTTTGATTACTTGCTGCTGCACCAGATGTGCTGCTTGAATTTTGATTTACCGCATTATTATTTGTGCTGACATTATTTGTTTCTGTATTTGTGTTTTCGTTTCCTGTTTGATTTACAATATTAACTATGCTGTTTTTTATATCATTTACTGCGCTTGCTGTATTTTGTGTGTTCCCTGTGTTTTCTGCTTCTGATTTATTTTTGTCTTTGGTTAAATTGTAGCCCGCATTGTACCCCGCAATAGCTGCTGCTATTACAATTACAGCCGCAATTACAATTATAACCGCCTTGCTTTTCTTGTTTTTGTCATTTCCATTTGATTCCATATTCTTTTTCCTCCTTCTATTCTATTACTTCTGCCTTTCTTTCTCCATCATGAAATTTTAAATTTATTCTGTCTTTTAACTTTATGTCTTTGCTGCTTTTTACTATTCTGTCAGGGCAGCCAGGGACATCTGCCCCTACTATGCAGTACCCTCTTATCAATGTTTTAAGAGGTGACATGGCATCCAGTTTTGATACCAGCTTCCCAGTCTGCAGCTTAGCTGTCTGTATTTTTACAGTTATATGTTTTTCCAATTCTTTCACTCTATTATCTATTAGAATATACTGCTCATTTATTTTACTGTATGGGTCTGTAAATGCTCTGGATTTCATGGTCTTTTCATATCTAAGATTTGTATATTCCAATTTCTTTTTTAATGCTGTTTTATATCTTTTATTATATGTCTCTAATTTAAACTTTATCTCTTTTATGTCCTGAACAGCTATTTCAGCTGCAGCTGAAGGTGTTGCTGCCCTAAGGTCTGCTGCAAAATCCGAAATTGTAAAATCTGTTTCATGCCCTACTGCCGATATTACAGGAATCTCAGAATTATATACAGCTTTAACTGTAACTTCTTCATTAAACGGCCATAAATCTTCAATTGAACCGCCGCCTCTTGCCAATATTAAGACATCAGCAAGTTTTTCTTTATTCATAAATTCAACTGCCTCTGCAATTTTCACCTCCGCCCCGGCTCCCTGAACCGGCACCGGCAGCAATCTTATATGTACATTTGGATTTCTTCTGGTAGAAACATTTATTATATCCTTTATAACCGCCCCTGTTGCAGATGTAAGCACACCAATCACCTGTGGCATATATGGTATTTTTCGTTTATGTTCTGGTGCAAAATATCCTTCTTTTTGCAATTTTGCTTTAAGTTCCTCATATTTTCTGTATAGGTCTCCAATTCCGTCTTCCTGCATAGCTTTGCAGTATATCTGGTACACTCCGTCTCTTTCAAACACAGATACTGTCCCGAAGCACAAGCACCTTCATCCCGTCTTTCGGCATAAAATTTAAAGCAGCAGTGCTTTGTTTAAACATTACGCATTTTATTAAAGAATTCTCATCCTTTAAAGTAAAATACATATGACCTGTATAATGCAGTTTGAAATTTGATATTTCTCCTTTTACAAACACATTATTCAGGTACTCATCATTTGCTACTTTTTCTTTAATATATCTATTTAAGTTTGTCACTGTTATTGGTTCCGGCTGCATTATAATTTATCTCCAGTCTCTGTAAGGCGGGGCGCATGCGATGCGACCCCTACATTCCTACATTCTTACATTCTTTCATTCCTACATTCCTACATTCTTACATTCTTACATTCTTTCATTCCTACATTCCTACATTCTTACATTCTTACATTCCTACATTAGTCTAAACCTGCTCCTTGACTATGCTGGCAAGCACCCCGTTTATAAATGAAGGGGATACCTCTTCTCCATAAATCTTGGCTAATTCAATTGCTTCGTTTATAGCAACTTTATAAGGAATTTTTTTATAGATTATTTCATATATGGAAAGTTTCAAAAGTGCCAGATTTACTTTGGATATTCTCTCCATTTCCCAATCTTTTTTAATGTTTTTTGAAATGGCTAAGTTAATATCTGATTTGTGTTTTTCTATACCATATACAGCATCTGTAATGTATTCTCTGGCTTCTTTGCCTGATATTTCATTAATTTCAAAGAACAGCTCCAAGTCTTCATCTTTTACTTCTTTTTGAATTTCCATTTGATATATAAGTTTAAAAGCCTGTTCTCTTATTTTAGTTCGGTTCATTTAAAAAGCCTTTCTTCTATTGCCCTCAGAATGTGAAATATTTAGATGAGATGCTAGGCAAACGAGTTCAAAATACCGGAGGTGTACAAGAGTACACTCAAGGATATTTTGAACGAAGTTTAACGACGCAGATCGCTAAATATTTCACATTCTATCAATAAAAAATTTAAGTTTATCCTTCACAAACTCCTTATTTCTCTGTATATAGTTCCCAATAAATATGCCAAGTATTATAATTAAAATCCATATTAATACCAGATAGATTTTTAATATAAGTAATATTAATGCTACCAATCCGCCAATAATGGCACCACTATATCTGATAAAAAATTCTTTTATATCTCTCATTTCAACATCTTCTTTCTATTTACGCTGTGTACGGGCTGCGGGCTGCGCAGCCCGCAGCCCCTACGATCTATTCTTTAATAACTGGTTCTTTTTTAATGCTTATATCCTTAACCCTTACATTCACTTCTTTAACATCCAAATCCAATGATTTTTTAACAGCTTCCTTTACATCTGCCTGAAGTTTATTAGTCAAATCTTTTATTACTGCATCTGGATATACAAATAAAGTTATAAAAATTTTTATATTTGTATCTTTGTCCACTTCCACTTTAGTCATTACACTTTCTGCACTCTCAAAAGACTTAACCACTGTATTTGTTAAATTCTCTACAGTATCTCTTGATATAAGCAATTTGCCATTATCATTTTCAAGTAAAATCCCTTCTTTATTTCTTAGTTCTTCTCTTGAATAAGAATTAAAGAATATGCACTTGATTGCAAGCAGCACAAGCAGAATCAGAACTGCAAGTATTATATTTGTTGCAATTGATGAACTAAAGAGCATGTTATTAAGCACATCTGTTATAATTTTTACATCTATCCAGCCAAAAATTATTGTACACAGCACAACTGATATTACCAACACTATTGCAGAAAATAATGTCAATCCTATTTTATCTAAAATCTTCATCTGTTCCTTCTCTCCTATTCTTCGTCCTCATTGTTCTCCGGATTACTTCCTGTTTCTGTGTTAACACCCTGAACATGTATATTTACTCCAACCACTTTTAATCCTGTCATTGTTTCTACTGCTTTTTTTACTCTGTTTTGTATGTCAAATGCCACATCCGGAATTCTTATTCCATATTCCACAATAATATTAACATCTATGCTTACTTCTTTTTCTCCTATGTCTACTTTTATTCCTTTAGATAAATTTTTCTTGCCGCTTAATACTTCTGTAATTCCTCCTGCAAATCCTCCTGCCATTCCGAAAACTCCCTGAACTTCAGAAACTGCAACACCAGCTATAACAGCAACAACCTCACTGGATATTTTAATCCCTTCATTATCTACTGCTACTTCCCCGCTGTTTTCTACATTTGTTTCCTCAACAACTTCTTTATTTTCTTCACTCATAATAAATACCTCCTTCATATAAAAATGATATACTCATTTCTTATGAACATAAGTATATCAATATAACTATTATTTTACAACTATTTTTGTGAAAAATAATTTTTTTGTATTCTAATGGGAAAAAAATTGTGAACCATTGTTATTGTATAACGGGTCGCAATATTTTTTGTCAGGTGCAACCAC